>OOFT01000049.1_pt1 | contig 14968 bp, 4 predicted proteins | sample 1670301 | NCBI WGS metagenome assembly OOFT01 (sample SAMEA98140918, study PRJEB22522) | marine metagenome | biome: marine biome; feature: marine water body; material: sea ice | place: Arctic Ocean | collected 11-Sep-2015 | depth 0.3 m
GCCATCTGACGCAGAGCGTGGCCAATCTTTTCCTGGTAACGTCGTTGCACGGTGGCGGACGTCACCTTGGCAGCATCGGCATCACCGAGGTATGGTGGGCTTGCGGGAGTGCCATCGGCATTGAAGCGTTCGGGGTCCCAAGGCTGCGCCACCTGAGTACGGGTGGTCGCGGTTTGGCCCAGTTTCGCCTTCGCAATGCGATACACTCTGTCAGAGGCCCACCTCCTGCAATGATCTGCCGTCAAGCGGTCTTGCTTGGCGCGCTCGTCAGAGACAGTCTCAGGCGACTTCAAAGAAGCCATCATGTTCATGTACTCTTCGATCGCAGAGCGCAACTCCTCCGTCATGTTGTCATCCGACAGCACAATGCTCTGATCAACGATCCGTCGTATGTCATCAACGCCCCACAGAACCAGCGGGATAGCACCAGCACCACCCTGAGCAAAGCTCGGTGCTGCGGCTGATGCGCTACCGCCTGGAGGGGGAGGATGGACCATAGGACCGCCAGAGCTTGCTGCAGCAGAGCCACCATGAGGTGTTGCGGCCGGGCCAACATCGATATCATCGGGCTCCAAGTCGACAGGAGTCATTTTGCTGTGACTCGTACGGCTCTTAGAGCGGGAAGCACTCGATGCCATGCGCCGTGCGCTTTGATCTGCCATGTACGCCCGAGGCGGATCCAAAGGCGCAGAGCGAGGCATGTTCGGCACCTTCTCTGCCGACTCGATGGTTTGTTCAGGTCCGAGGAACGAGCCAGTGACTTCGGGAGCAAGAAACTGGGCAGACGGCGGCGGTGGAGTCACCGACGGCAAAGCCGGTGTAACTACCTCAGCTGCCTGCGCCAAGCGCAACCTCTCCGTTTCATCAACTTTCATCTGCGCAAGGCGCGCCACCATCGCAGACCTATTCAGGTCGGCCTGAAGCTTCAGCTCTGCCTCCTCTTCTTCAGGAGTTGGCAAAGCCGGAGGTCTGGTCTTAGGCCGGGCCTTCGATTGGATAGCGGCGACGTCCTGCATAGCAGCTTCCGAAGCAGCCATGGCTTGGTGCATCTGGACTGCATCGGCCCTTGACACGGCAAGGGCCTCTGCCAGCTCCCTTTCCTCTTGTGCATTGCAGGCGGCCTCGTGCGCGCGGTGGAAGGCACCTTAGCTTTGCGCCGAAGACGCATTCGCAAGTCGGTCAGCCTCCACTTTCGCCGCAGCGCGGTCAACCATCACCTGGTCACGCCAGACGTTGTGCTCCTTGTACAGCGCAAGGCGCTTCGTAGCCTCATGCCACTCACGCTGAGCCGTCCGAGCTGCGTCCTGGTCAATGACCCGCCCTGCTTTCTGCGCTCCGTCGAATGCATTGACGAGGCGCTGAAGTTGCAAAGCAAAGTCGACGGCTATCTGCGCCGTCAGAAACACTCCCACCTGAATGCGTGGCATATCCGAATGCACATCGATCCATCCAGGCTGAACAGCGTTCCATCTCTGCCACAAGCGCAGCACTTCCTCATCTTCGCCAGGGACGACGATCCATGGCAGCGAGTAGTATTCAGGCATGGTCATAACCAGAGGTTCCAAATCCATCTCCCTGTCTAGGACGGCCGCCGGATCGGCAATCGTCAGCTCATCCAACTCCGCAATGCGGGACAAATCCAGCGCGGCAGCGGACGTGGCGGAAGACGCGGCTGCCGCCGATTGCAAAAAGGCGACATCCGGGGCCGCTTTCGTGGGCAAAACAGGCAAAGCCACCGAGGGTTCAGGAACGAAAACCGGCGGAGCAGCCTTGTATGGCACAGTCGGCAAAGCCACCTCAGGGTTCACGAAGATCGGAGGCGCTGCCTTGACCGGCAGACTTGGCAAAGCCACCGAAGGCTTCACGAAGGGAACGGCAGTGCCCATCCTCAAGCGGACGTCCACCGGACCCATCGCCACGCGATTCGCTGGAGGTGCTTTGGTCTTCTGCAACGCAGGAGGCTCAATCTGAGGATAAGTCTTGTGCACAGCGGGCAGCGGAGGGGGCACCATCTGTGGCCCGGCAACATCCTCCACTGCCGCCGCCGGCACAGACTGCTCAGTGAGCTCCATCGTTTCGTCATTGACGTCCTCCATGGTCTCATCGAGATCGTCGTCATCATCCGGAATAGCAACGCTCTCCGCCCAAGCCGTAGGAGAGCTTTCGGGAGGAGACGCTTCCGGATCGATCTCACGAGCAAAGCTCTGCTGCACATCAATCACCTCCCCAAGGAGGTCACCCAACGCTCCCCCCGGACTGAAGACGTCCGGCAAAGCCGCAGCAGGCGATGAGAACGCAATCTCAATGCCAAGCATTTCTGCGGGAGAAACTTCAGCCTCGTCATCGACGTCCACAACAATGTTGTCCGCAACGACAGGCATAACGACCTGCGGGATCACATCTGGACTGTCGGGGGCAAAGCCAATCGTGGGCGAGTGCGGCACAACTTGCCTTTTGGCCGAGCCATCACCTTCACCTTTCGCCGCCGCCTTCGTCGCAGGAACCGGAGACGACGTGGCAAAGCCCGCCCCCGGTTCATGAAACGGGGTGGCGGGTACCAACAAGGGAAGTAGTGGCGGCAAAGCCGAGATCATGCAAGGCGTTGGCGTTAAGTCCACAGGGGCAGCGCCTGCCGCCATAGGCACATTCACGCCGTACGTCGGCATCGGGTAACGCCAATACACTTCTGGTACCTCCTTCAACATCTTCAAGAGGGTTACACAAAGTGCAAGTTTGTCTGACCCGAGGAGGAAGTTCAGCGACCAAGGGTCCGACCCTGCCGGCAAAGGCATCATGCCGCAGCATTCTGGGTACCACCCTGGAGTATCGCAGCCAAGGGGTGGCACCAAACTTGCTGGCATAGCCCCGAGGAACAAGAGCGCGTTAGCCGCATCGCGGTCGGAAATGCCCATCGGCAGGACCGCGGCAGCGCCACTGCTTGCGCCGCCCGCAGTGTCGGGCGCGTCCACATGGGTCGCCACGACAACTGGAGAGGACGGCAGCGCCGGATGAGGCAACGCCGGGGACCGAGGGCTCTGTGGGGACAATGCAGCAAACGCCGGATGGGCGTCGGCAGGCAAAGCCTCGTGAACAAATGGTGCGAATCCAAACGGAACCACCACCCCTGGGGCCGTAGGCAATGCCGGTGGCTCGGGGCTCAGCGGAGGCAGGTTTGCCCAATCCGGAAAAGGAGTGGTAGGCACAGCCTTGCGCTTCGGAGCTGGCACACCCTGGGCGACGGGAGAGATGGGCAGAGCCTTTGGTGGTGGGCCTGTAGGCAAAGCCGCCACACCGACTCCACCCACGCCCGCCGCCTTTGGCACCTCTTCAATCACCGCGCCAATGACGCTCTCATCAACCTCCACAGTCTCTTCAGGATTAGGCTGCATCGCAAAGCAACGAAGACCTGCAGCACCAATCCGAGATATACGCTGAGCCGAAGGAGCAGAGCCAGGAAAATGGCTACGGAGAGAACGGAATCGAGAATGCGAGCAATGCTCATGAATGAATGTCAAGCAATGCCCGGGGATAATCTCATGGAACACAAGAACAAGCCAGATAACGCGACAAACATAAGTGCAAAGCAACATCCCAAACCTCCACTCAAACCAAAGGTACAAGTCAGAACACCACATAAGAGTAACAGAGCAACGCTCGGGGAAACGCCCAACAGAGAAATGGGGAACCCGAACAAGCTCACTCACGGGGATGACAACGTCAGACTCATCCATGTCACAAAGTGCACTACTGGGGACCCCATCAATCACATAGGGCGACACGTCAGTATAAGGCACTAGACAATGTCTGATAGAGTCCGGATGGAACTCCCCGCTGCATGGCAAAGCAGCAGCGGGAGGCAGAGCACCCCCCGGGACAGAAGCCCCGAGGTGTGCCTGAACATGTGGCCGGCCAGTGACAATAACAGGTGGGGCAATGCATGGCAAGGGAAAACCTTGTGCGCAAAGCGTCGCCCGATCCTGCTCAGTGAGCCAATTGGCTGCTGCGTGCCAGACCGCTGTGACGACAACTCGAAATCCTGTATGCGAAGGCAATGCAACGCACGACGAGGCAGGGTGAAGCACAAAGTGTCTGGGGGAAAGCGGAGTTCCCGAAACGCAAGCAGGGCCAGAATGCTTTCCATGAACAAAAGTAAGAGCGGGTCCATCGGCAAACCCCGCCGAGCGAGAATCACAAACAGTGTTAACTTCAATCAATAGGGAGGACCAAGCAAAGCTAACGTCCGGAATAGAGGAAGAAATTATCAAATTTATTTCCCTCACCAAATCCCCATAATCACTAGTTAGCAAAGCTACCCGGGGACCCGTACTGTCGAAGTCGGCGCCCAACAACAACGACGAAGAGTCGTTGAAGGCGCCGCCACGGGGCCACTTGGCAACAGAAACCATTCTGTGAAACTTGTGCAAGGCACGGCGCGGAATCGGTAGAAGATTCAGCCGATGAGCAGTGCCCGCAACGGCAGGAACTGCAACAACCCCCCCCGTCTCAGACGCGGGCTCAGGTGCAAAGGTAATCACCTCTGCGCCCGGGTTGAGAATGAAGAATTTTGCTGGGTCAACATGGTTGATGAGATGCAGAGCATGAGTCCACTTATCCAGCGTCTCAAACCCCTTGGTAAAGATGTCGGCGCGCATGAAGTGCGTGCCCGTCTTGACCAAGTCCAACCATCTTTCCTTGAAGACCTCGTGAAGCCAATGGACACTGACGCGATGCGTCCGACCCATGTACCGCATGGTAGGGTTCTTACCTGTGCGGCACACTTGGATCATAGCGGCGTTGTCTTCATGGAACACGCAGAGCGCCTCACGCTCGAGTATAGTATCCCAGAGGGGCAGACTGGGGACACCGATCATCCTCAAGGCCGTGTCCGCAGCCACAATTTCAGCCTCAGGAGTACTGTGGCTGACTGCGGACTGCTTGCGAGACACAGCCTGTAAGGGGAAAAAGGTGTCATTACCCCCCATACAAAGGAATGCACCAGAGGTGCTTCGTCCCGTGCGCTTGCAACCCGCAAAATCGGCGTCAGCATAAAGATGAACACCGATTGTCGCTGCCCCCTCCCCCACCCACGCAACCTTGCGTACGTGAAGTGTGCTGTTCACATAGCACATAAGGCGGTGAAGCATGCGGTCGCAATGCGAATCCCAGCGCGTAATAAGACACGCCAAGCGTCCAATCGCGTGCAGAAGGTCGTAGCGACACATCCGCGCAGCATAGAGGAGTTTCATAAGGACAGAAGCGCAGCAGTGCTTTAATTCTCCCTCGGGCAAAGCCTCAGACGCCATGGCAGAGCCACCCCCCGGTTTCACCGCTTCAGTGTTTGCAGCAAGGGGGGGTTCAGCGTCCTCGAGGAAAGGAGTATTGACACGTCGCAAGGCGAGACCACCTGAAAGCACAGAGTACTTGGCAACTGCGTCCGCGAGGAAAGACTCCATGTTGTAAGTCAATACTCGGACCTGTTTGCCAGTCCAAGGAGAAGTTTGGACAGACTCCTCGTGCTTGCACCCCAAAAATATATCAGGTTTATGAGGTTTGTCAGTGGCAATGCCTTTCTGGATCAGATCCCACCCCTTAGCAAGATTAGCATCAGGGCCGCTCAACTTGAAGTCATCGACATAGACTACCAGGAAGAGACGCAGGGCGGCGTGCCAGAAACAAGAGCGCCACTCAGAGATAGGGACAAAGCCCACACTTTCCAAGTGCTTTTCGCAATGCTGCTCCCAGTATCCCCCCGCGTCAGGATGGCCGTAAAGAGCCAAACGCAAAGGAACAACAGGGTTCTTCAGGCCAAGGGCCGCCCATTCAGGGGGCCACCTGTCGCGCGGGAGGATAACCCAGGTGAGGACACCTCGGAGCAGGGACTGTGTGTAGGCCTGCTCGGCATCGGATTGTTCACTCCGATTGCCGGGCAAAAGACCATAAAAGTCACACGAGTTCCCTGCCTCCATAGCCGCCGGGCTCGAGCCGAGCTCTTGGAAGATGGCAGCTTCCCAGTTCTGGTCCTTGACCTCACTGCCCTGGAAAACATACCTCCCCTTGAACTTACGACCTGGATCACCCAGAGGGAGTTCACTACCCTTTTCAACGCAAATGCCAAAGACACGACCGAAATGGTAAGTCACACCGAGCCTCTGGCCACGCGCCTTCACAGCGTGCAGTTCCTCAACCTGTGAAACATCCCAACACCCCTTCGTTTTAAGCTCAGGGTGCTGTTTATCCCGCAGCTTAGACCACTCAAGGTCCATCGCCGCCTGGGCCGCCTTGTTAAGGGCGACCTCCGTCTTGTTCACCGGACGGGCGACACAAGCAGGGAAAGGAAGTTCATGATCAGGGATCTTAGCACGATGCTTCGGTTTATAGCCGGGAGCTCGCATGATAACCGGCATGGCCGGAGCGACGAAATTAGCAGGCTCATCATCAGAATCAGAGCCCTCAGCGTCGGAGACTGGTGGCAACATCATTTGGATGGCGTACTTCTTTCGGGCTCGACCAAGGGTCGCGGCGCACATTGCAGGAACAGCACAAAGTGCGGGAGCGGCAGGACCAGACGAGGACGAAGAAGCACCAGAGACAGGTACCTCACCAGGTGGCAAAGCCGCAGGAGGGACGACAGGGGGAACCGAAGGAACACCACCAATCGCGCGGGCACGTGCAGAAACTGCGTCGGCCTTCCACTCCGCGGTCATCTGAGCCTGGAAATCCTTGCCAAAGGCACGCCACTCCGTATCACTGATATACGGTGGGCGCAAGGTATTCTTCTTACGAATACTACCAGATTCGTCAAGAAGGTACCTCCGCCCATCGGACAACTCGCGATAACGAAGACCACCAACAATGACTTCAGTACCACGAATGACCCGTCCATGATCCGTGGGGTCCATAGGAGCCAACGGCGGAGCCAACGGATCAGGAATGACAGGAATCGGAGCAGGAGGGGCGGGGTCACGGTAGCCAAGTTCAGAGAATTCAGGTTCGGTGTCAGGGGAAGCATCATAAGGAACACCCTCAGCACCCGCAAGGGAGCGAGTGCAGTAATCGTATTTAGCCCGAAGCGGGAACACAACCACCATTTTGGGAAACCAAACTATCTCCTTGACCACCTGATGATGAATGTCATCGTGTCTACCAAATGCGACCAAGTCTAAGCTCACAAACTCAGTGAGCGCCGCCACCCTGTACTCACCCTGCCAAAGGCCACCAGGTTGGATTTTGTACCCAAGAAAGACACCTGGGACAGTGTCCGGAGAACCCTTCGTGATCTTCTTAGCATCATCCTTTTGAGGCTTGAAATCAATCAGCGCCCCAAAGGGAATTGCGGGTCCGTCGAAGTGACCCTGCTTGTGACGTTTGTGCCAAGCACTATCGCCATCGATCATTTCAGTGTTCTGTGCAAAGCAGTACGCCTTCATGGCATAAGGCCAAAAGGCCCCCGGAAGACCAGCCTGCAGCAGCAAGGTCTTGGTTCCGTCCATGGTGCGGCGCACAAGTCGTTCAGCACGACCATTTGACTGAGGTTGACCCTGAGTCGAAAGGTCATGGACCACCTTCGCTTCAATCATCGTGGCGATCAACTCCGGGGAATTGTCGGTCCACACCCGTTTAAGAGTATTACTCCCTGCGAAACAACGCAGGGCGTGACTCGTATCTGGGGTGGTCTTACCGATCAACGGAAACCCCTCGAAGTAGCCAGTGGCCCGATCTCCAAAAACAACCGCAGCTTGATGGCCAGTGACCCCCATAGATCGCTCACTATACGCCACAATGTGGTCAGCAGTAAACTGGTCACCGAACTCTTCAGGTTCGGGCTTACCGCCCCAAAACTTGTGTTGTTTACGTCTGTGTGGGGCCCTTTGACACTTTGCAGTGCAACAAGTAACACAATAGATGTTCTTCGGATGATGTGTTAAGAGATGTCGAAGGCTAGTAGCCTCGGCTTTACGAGCCCGCACCAAGTGCTCATCTTCAGGAGCCTCGGCAGCAACATTCTTAGCGAGTACAATGACAGGAACGTCACTGGGCCGAGCCTCCTCCAACACAGCAGGGGGAGGGTCAACGACCGGAGGATCAGAATCTCCATCATGACCATCCTCTACCTCGTCGAGTTCCGCACGCAAAGCGGCATTAAGACGGGGAAGAGGGGGCAATGCAGGGAGCTCAGCTACGGGATGGACAGGAGGCAAAGCCCCAACAACACCGGGAGGTGCTGGCAAGGCAGATGGCAAAACCTGGAAATCACTGGGATATACGACGCTCAAGGAGCTAAGCGGTGGTGCCGTCGAAGGCAATGCCTGAAGCACAACCGGCGAAGCCGCGAATGTCGATGTTTCAACCAGAGGTAGCGCCGCGTTTCCGTAGGAGCTGGCCTGCGATGCGAACGAGCCTGTACGAATATAGGGGACACGGCCATGAACCTCACAATGGACAACACGCCCATCGGGCAAAGTGAAGTATGGGGTGCCTCCCGCGGGCCAAAAGAACGCGGCCCGCTCATCCATACACAACGCCCCAACGCTCAGAACCCTGGGGGTTTCAGGCAGAATAGTGGCAAGTTGTTTGGAAAGCCCGATCTCAGAGAGACTAAACTTGACACACTCACTAGCATCAATTTCGCCATTGGCGGTGTGAAGCCGCTGCGCGCCCGGATTGGGAACGATAACGGCTTTACCCCGCGCAATGTCGCCCTCGGGGACGAGATGATAACCACATCCGGTGTCCGCTATCCAAAGGACGCCGTTAGTGGAACAAACCGCCGCAACGCGACCGAGGTGCTTGAAGACGTACCCCACAACGTTGGGCCACACAAACTCCAACACAGGAGGAATTTTGTGTGCAATGCACTCTGCCGGGGTAGGCAAGTGCAACCCAAAGTGTGAGTACTCATCAAATGATGCATGCAAGCGCTGGATACACAAAGTGCGTGGATGCTGAACGTAACGAAACGCTGGCACGGATGTATTCATCAGGGCATCAGAGATGCTGACACCATCTGGCCGTGCGCAGTACTCAAGCACCACGTCTTGAAGCCACCACAGCGGCCAGCCCATAGAAGCAGAGCTACCGACCTCCAAAGCAAGCTCCTTAGCATTCCTAAGGGCATTGAAAAGTGAGTCAGACTTAGACTTCGGCTTCTTAGGCATAGCCACGGGTTTCATCCTAGCCAACGCGCATGGAAACATGTTGGTGTTGGGAAGATTAGTACACAGTACAACGGAAACGTCAAAAGCCAATCGAAATTTACACTGAGATCCCCCAATGGCATTACAATCAGCGTCGTGGTCACAGAGTAAATCAGAACACCCTGGACAGTCGGGAGAAGAACGGACACGAATCGGAGGACAACGTCGCGGCGGGAGCGCAACAAGGGCTGGAGAGCCAGAGGCCGGACACTCAGACGACCCACCGAGCCCGGGAGGATGCACTGCATAGTCGACGGCGACGGCTACAGGAGGAACCCCGCAGTCGCCGCGGGACCATCAAGGGCCAGCGGCCGCCGCGGCTTTCGCCTTGGCAGCAGCCTTCTTCCGGGCCGTCTTGGACTCCTCCGGGTGAGCCATGCTACAACCAGCTCCAAGAGCACAGGTGCCCCTGAGAAAGTCAGGACATATGCCAGTGGCAGGCGCACCAGGGCTCGCAGCGCGAGTGCCCTGTTTAAGCTTCCACGCTTCCCACACCGTAACCTCGGCAGGGGTCAGCGTTCTGTGGCAAAGCTTGCACGCTGCATCAAGGCACTTCCCAACATAGTTGGCATAGCAAGGGAACTTGCTCGTGGCATTGCCACCCTTAGTACCAACGGAACGACCGCCAGGACCAGGAGCGGCCTTAGCCTGAGGCTGACCCTTTCCTCCACCCTTGGCAACGCCACCCCCACGGCCCGCGCCCTTATCCCCGGTACCCCCAGGAGGAGGATTCGCGGAGGGCTTGTGGGCACGCTTTGTGACCTCGCAATGGACCATGTCACAATGATCCCCCTTTCTACAAGTACCCTCAGTGAAGTAACGACACAATGTGCCAGGAGGAGCCGGCAGGGCCGGGGGCAAATGAGTGCCCTGGCCAAGCTGCGTCTCAACCCGGTGGTTGCGCTGCTCGCGGATCTGAGCTTCCACATTGTGGACCAGCGTGGCATACGCCCGGTCCGTGTCGGGATCCTCTTTCCGCTTGTGCACTTCCATGTCGTACTTCATTAAGGCAGAGCCTTTCAACTGGCGCACAAACATATCGAGGCGCGCCGCAGAAGGGAGGTGCTCGGGCTTCTCAAACCCATTGAGCTTCGACCTCCACTCCTGAAGGAACGCTTCAAGATGCATATCGTTCCGGAAGGTGACCTTCTGTAAGTCAGAGAAATCGTAAAACTGACTCAAAGAGTTCTTGGTCTGAAACCTCCGGTAGATCATGCGAAGCATGTAAGCACCAGAGATCTGGCGATGATGCTTGAGTCTTTCTTCCTCAGTGAGGAGCTCAAGCATCTTCTGGACCTCGCCAGTGGCGACCTTAGTAAGCGCAGACCGGATCTTGCTGTCGAGCGGTTCCCACTTCCGCTTACACACGCGAAGTGTGTCATCAGAGATGAGGTTATTCTCGACTCGCAAGATCCAGTTGTAGCCTTTCTGGCCTGCCTTCGAAACAGAGGCAATGTCATTTCTGACAACGTCTTTCCAATGCTTGAATTTACTGGCGTGATCAGGGATCGTAGCAATGGTTAGCGCACCGTTAAACTCGCGATACGTTCGCCATTGGCGCGCAGCCTTAGCCCGCCGCGCAGCATTTCCCAAAGGGTTATTGGGGTCGTCGTCAGGTTCACTGATATAGTCAGATGAATCGGCAGTGCCGTCCGGGGGCAAACCTCCTTCACCGTGGGGAGGGGCCTCGGATACGGCAAAGTCAGAGACAAACGACCGAAAACCTTCAGGGGGCTCGTACTGAGTAAACCCATGCTGCGGAGGAAACGGGCGGGGCTGCGGCATCCCCGTGAACTGAGTTGGCAAAGCCTCACGTGCCGGCGGGTGCTGCTGAGGCCGAAACTCCGGCGGTCCGTTAGGGCCAGGGGCGCGGAGCGGCTGAGGCAAAGCCCCCGGGGCGCGGAAGCGTGCAGGGTCTTCGGAAGGAAGAGGAGGACGGAGCCCCGCTCCCTGCTGGAAAGCGTTAAATACAGGCGCAGCACGAACAAACGGCGCCTTTGGAGCCGCCATGTCCGTGGCAACGCCACTTCCACACATAGAATGACATTGAGGACCAAATCCGAGAGAATGGAGGTTGGGGGCCGGCGAAGGGCTTGGCAAAGCCGCACCGGTCCCATACCATTCATCAAGAGAATTGGCAGAATGAAACTCGTCGTTACCCCCCGAAACAGTGTTACGAAGCAATGTTGGGGAACCCCCCGGAGCAAAGCTCGAATGTAACGTGGGGTGACGGATGTCAACGGCCGGGCCGCGCGGAATCGGGAGAGAAGGGGTGGGGCGTAAAGGCACCTGCTGTGGAACCCGGTACTGCTCAACGAGCGCCGTCGCAGCTGCAAGCTGGGCCTTCAGCACGCGATTCGCGGCATCGAGGGCGCTGCACCTGACAATGGCATCGTTGTTGACGGCAGTGCCGGAATCATCAGGGACATATTCCAACATGAACACCTTCTGATTTAGCTGGGCAATTTCCCCCCTCAAACTCTTTTCACGACCATCAACAAAGTTTTGGAAAGCGAGTTCTTTCACGTGTTTTTCTTGGGCCGAAGACTTTTCAGCCCGCAAAGCGGTGTCAAACTGAATTAACTTCCCATCACGCGTCTTGATTTCGATTCCCAAAGCTTCCACAGTGTGGATGGCGCGATCCAGTCGTTCCTGGACATCAGAGGGAACACCAGAGGTCCCCCCTACGGGTCCCAAGCTCGCGACAGCGGCGGCAGACATGAGGTCAGTGACCCGATCTCGCAACTGCTGCTTGTCACGCTCGTACGCATCACGTTGCGAGAGCGCCGAGCGCTGCAAAGATAAGCATTGCTCGCGCATAGTATTACTAGCTTCGTGGTAAAAAGCTTCCTTAGTCCTGAAAGCTGTGGCTGCGGCCTCCATCGCATCACGATGACGCGCTTCGGCCGCAGAGCGGATATCATCAATGGACTTCGCAAGAAGAGCCTCGGACTGAGTGCGAAACAACGCAGCCTCAGCCCGGAGCTCAGCGAGCTTGGTCGCATGGCCACTCTCGAGTTCGGCCTTGAACGTGGCCGCCTGCTGCCCAAAAGCAGCCATCTCCGCGCGAACAGCCGCGAGGGCCGCCGTTGCGTCGTTAGCAGTTTTCTGGGCAGTGCCAATGGCCGCCGAGGCATCAGCGGAGACCTTCACCACCTGAAGGGCGTGAGACTTCGCCTTCTCCTCGGAGGCGCGCGCCTTGTTAAACAAGTCGGCGCACGTCACCTCGAGCACGGCAATCTCATCAGCCTGAGAAGAAGATGCCGCGCATGAGCCAAAGGCCGACGGCGGACAAGCCGCGCTCGGACCAGGGGTCGTGGACGGAGCCACACGTTTTGCGGCTCTCACGGAGGAGGCCGCAGGCGAGGAGGCATCAATGATGCGCCCCCTCTTGGAAGCGTCAGTCATACCGACAAAGTCATTTTGTTCATCAAGGACGGGCCCCGGCGAAGGGGCAACGCCTGCCGGGGCGAAGCTCGGCAATGAGAAATCCTGACCTGTCCCAACAGTAACCGGATCCGGGAATGAGGCAAAGCCACCCTGATCCGTGTTGGGCGAGGGGACGTCGTAGCCCATGCTAGACGCACCCATCGCGGCTTGGCGGTTGAAAGCGTCAATCGCTGACTCTTCCACATTATCCCAGGCAGAGCCCGCACCGTTCTGCTGTCCCATTGGGCCCGCGTCACCTTCCACAAAAGGGGAGGGAACGTCATAGCCCATTGAGGACGCAAAGCGAGCGGTTGCCTGGACAAAGTCCTGCTGAGCGGGATGCATACCACTATGATACGCACCCCACCCGTCCTCTTCACCCTCAAACTCGTCATCACCATACCCCTCCTCCTCTGGCTCGGCATAGCCCCCAAACTCCGCCGGCGGGAACATCGACGGGATGCCGGCCGGGGTCTGGGCCAGATCGTCCATCTGGTGGAAGAGGTCTGCCTCAATATCATAGGCAGAACCATCCCCGACAGAGTCGGTCGCCTGCACCGAAATCGGCGGGAGTGACCCCGGAGACACGGGAACGGACTGCGCCGACATTGCTGAGCGGAAAGGGAGGAGCGAAGGCACCAACCGCACAAAAGTACGGCTGATAACCTGTGTTTGGGATTCCCTGTGGGTCTGTGCGCCGGCCTAAGGGAGCCGGCACAGAGTGCTACCCGATCGTGAGACCGGATTCAAGCAAGGAGCTCGAAGAGCTTAATCCGTGCGGGCTGGTGCCGGCAACGAATGAGCAGAGCTGTGAAAAGGACCCGGGGCCGTTTAAGCGAGTTAGGCGAACAACGAGGAGAGCAACAACACAATGTGTTTTGCTACGCACGAGGCTCGATCAACAGAGGCTGCAGTATCACACAACTGCACAAGGTACAACCCACGGCATTTCACCGAAAGCTGACCGCAAGAGATCACACTAGAAATAGTCAGCGACCTACATTCGCCGACTACTTCATTTCATACTAGACCGAAACTAGAAAATTGGGAATGTGCAAAACACAACTTTACAACATCCCGAGAAAACAGTATTGGCACAAAGTGCAGACCTATTGAAATGGAGGGAAAAGCAGGCCTACCCATGGAGTGTTCCATCCACACCCCCCGTGCCGAAGGCTGGGCTCCTCGCTCAGCGACGGCAACCCCCTTCGAACACAGAGGCACCCCATGGTACTACCGCTCTAAGCAATGCCCTACCGGGCAAAGCCCCGCCACGTCAGATCTACACAGTGTCAGCGGCATAGCCGACTCAAGAACCCCCGGACTCAGGGAGGCGGTTCGAGGTCAGCTCCGCAGTGCTCGAAAGAGTGGCCCCAGCGGTGGCAATAGTTGCAAATGATGCAATGCACACTCTGGTGACCCCACTGGAAGCACAGCCCACAATAGGCAGTGCCCCTCTCTTTCAACAACCTCCCATCGACGGTCATGTATGCGTCGTGCGGCTGCGTGGCAATGCCCAGAGGAGGAATGTCGCCAGCGACGGGACAATTCTTCGTGAAGCAATGTACCATGCTGAAGCAGCGAGGGCAGCGCCGCGAGTCCGGCTGGTTAGGCTGGTTCCTCGCAGTGCGTCGCCCGTTATGCTCGCGCAACATGTCAGCGTAGCAAAGCTCAACACCACCGCGATGGAAAATATTTGGCCATCTGACGCAGAGCGTGGCCAATCTTTTCCTGGTAACGTCGCCTCACAGTGGCGGACGTCACCGCGGCGACATCGGCATCACCGAGGTATGGAGGGCTTGCGGCAGTGCCATCGTCATTGAGGCGATTGGGGTCCCAAGGCCGTGCCACCTGGGTACGGGTGGTCGCGGTTTGGCCCAGTCTCGCCTTCGCAATGCGATAAACTCTGTCAGTGGCCCACCGCCTGCAATGATCTGCCGTCAGGCGGTCTTGCTTGGCACGCTCGTCAGAGACAGTCTCAGGCGACTTCAAAGAAGCCATCATGTTCATGTACTCTTCGATCGCAGAGCGCAACTCCTCTGTCATGTTGGTGTCCGACAGCACAATGCCCTGATCAACGATCCGTCCAATGTCATCAACGCCCCAGAGGTCAAGCGGGATAGCACCAGCACCACCCTGAGCAAAGCTCGGTGCTGCGGCTGATGCGCTACCGCCTGGAGGGGGAGGATGGACCATAGGACCGCTAGAGCTTGCCGCGGCAGAGCCACCATGAGGTGTTGCGGCCGGGCCAACATCGATATCATCGGGCTCCAAGTCGACAGGAGTCATTTTGCTGTGACTCGTACGGCTCTTAGAGCGGGAAGCACTCGATGCCATGCGCCGTG
>OOFT01000050.1_pt1 | contig 14718 bp, 17 predicted proteins | sample 1670301 | NCBI WGS metagenome assembly OOFT01 (sample SAMEA98140918, study PRJEB22522) | marine metagenome | biome: marine biome; feature: marine water body; material: sea ice | place: Arctic Ocean | collected 11-Sep-2015 | depth 0.3 m
TCTGGGTGTTGGAGAAGCACCACACCAGTTCCTTGACGGGGTGGTTGTACGACAGGCGGACCTGCTTGGTACCACCGTCAGCAGTGACGGTATCGGTACCGGTGTGTTGCACCTGCTCGATCAGGTATTCATGACCCTTCTGGGCGAACCGGCGACGCTCTTCGGTGTCCAGGTAGACGTAGTTGGCCCACACCTTGAACACACCAGCGTTCAGGTAGGTGGTGAAGTTGGACGCCAGGTCGAAATCCATACGGACTTCGTGGTACTGGAGCGCAATCAGAGGCAAGTACAATCCGGGGTTCCTGTTGAAGAAGAAGATCAGAGGCAGGTAGACAGTCTTGCCATCACCCGCGGTGGTCATCTTACCCCAAGAAGCCTTCTTGGACTCGTCCAAGTAAAGCTCCGAGTACATGCGCCACCACTTCTGGTAGTGCTTGTCGATGCGCTGGCCACCGATGGACAGTTCAACGTTGTTGACGGCACGCTCGGCAACCCAGTTGCAATCACCAGCGGCGGTGGTGGTGGTGAGCGCCTCATCGGACTCCAGTTGGATGTACATGTCACCAACCAGATCACCGTTGCGCGCAACAGTGACGGACACGCGACCGGAGTTGGCGGCGGTACCGTTCACGGTTTGTTCGATGTTCTCCATCGCGAAGTTAGTGTGGCGCTTGTATTTGGCCTGGAAGAAGGTCACCTCAGGGTTACCGGTAAGGTAGACATCCTGGGCGCCGTAAGCTACGAGTTGCATAAGACCACCGGCCATTTTGAGAGTTGTTGTACTATACACAGAGAAAATAATTCTGGGCAAACGCGCATATTTTGATTTGAATTTTTCTCGGTCTAAATTAAATGTCTACTTTAAATCAGCCTGAAGAAATCGAAGAAGGTGAGATCGCACCCCTACCCGAATCCGAGTATGAGACTGAATCAAATTCTGATTCGGCTGAAGAAGTGTCGATGACCGCTGATGAAAATGACGAAATTGAAGATATGGAGGGGGATGATGAAATGATGTTCGAGGATGAGGGTTTGGATATTGCCGAACTCATGACTTCCCTACTCGCCACCGAGGATGGTGACACTGTGTGTACCGCCCTGGTCGGTATCACCCAACAACTTCAAATGCAAAACAAAATATTAATCAAAATATTGAGTGAGTTGAAATCTAATTAGAGATAAAAATTGTAAATACTATAAGAGATATGGAAACTACTCATTTCATCGACAAGGAACCAAATCGTTATGAAGCGTTAGCAGAACTTCAAAAACAGAGTATCCAGTCGATGAATGAAGAAACCATCACAAAACTTGTCGATAATTTTGAGATTTATTGGGATCTCAGGACAGAGGATTATAGGAATGCCCGTGAGTTGGGGTATAGGCAATTCATCCACGCTGATAATTATGACGAGAATAACAACCCAATTGCGGCAAAGATAGATATTCTAGCTATCAAAGGTATTCGTGAGAAGCAACGTCGCTTCCTGATAGATTTGAAAAACAGGGTCAAAGAAATGAACCTCCATAAAAAACAACCTGAGGATGGAATTGGTCTAACCGACCGAATCTATGGTGTCCTGAAACAACTCAAAGATGGGTATGAAAACATCCGTCGACACTACACTGCGTATGAACGTGTTGTAAATCCGACCGCTGTACCCCAAACGAGTTCAACATCTGACCCATCCACAATGTGTGATGATGATGTAGAGAGTGCAACACCTTTCCAGAAGTGTCTCATTTTCGTACTTGATGAACTTTACAAGGCTGGGTATCGTAGATACAAAGGATTCTGTTGTGAAGAAATCAAGACAATTGAGGGGTATAGAACAAGAGCGTGGCGCCAGAAAATGCCCATCGAAGATTTTGTGTACTCACTCGCCCAAAAGGATGATGATTTCAACAACTGGAAGAACTTTACCAGTAAGGGGAGCATTTTTAGGGAAGTAATCGACAACATTACCAAGTGTATGGACCCACAATTCCCCACAATTATCAAACGGAGGCATGTTTGGTCATTCAAGAATGGTGTATTTGTGGGTAAGGAGTGGGACCCAGACCTTGGCACCTACAAATGTAGCTTCTATTCATACGAAAGCAAGGAGTTTGGTTGTCTAGACCCAACTATTATTGCCTGTAAGTATTTTGACCAACAATTTGACGACTTTTCACACCTCGAAAGGTGGCAAGATATCCCGACCCCCCACTTTGACACGGTTCTAAAGTATCAACAGTTTTCCGATGAAGTGTGCAATTGGGCATATGTCATGGGTGGTCGCCTCTGCTTTGATATTGGTGAGCTGGACACCTGGCAGATTATTCCTTTCTTCAAGGGTATTGCTAAATCAGGTAAGTCTACCTTAATTACCAAGGTTTTCAAAAAGTTTTATGAAGGTGAAGATGTTGGTACACTTTCGAACAACATCGAGAAGAAGTTCGGTCTTTCTGCGATTAAGGATGGCTTCATGTTTATTGCACCCGAGGTGAAAGGTGACCTTGCCCTAGAACAGGCTGAATTCCAGTCAATTGTATCAGGTGAAGACGTCTCAGTGGCTGTTAAGAACAAGACGGCTATGTCATTCGAATGGAAGGTTCCTGGTATTCTAGGTGGGAATGAAGTACCAGGATGGAAGGATAATTCAGGGTCGGTTTTGCGTCGTATTCTACCATGGAACTTCGGTAAACAGGTACGTAATGCAGACCCCCAGCTCGATGAAAAACTTGAAAGTGAATTACCCAAACTTCTACTCAAGTGCGTAAAAGGGTACATTGATTATGCAAACAAGTACAGGAACCAGGACATTTGGAATGTAGTACCCGAGTATTTCAAGACTATCCAAAAGCAGGTTGCAAAAGTTGCAAACTCTCTCATCCACTTTCTGGAGTCTACAATTATCGACAAGGGTAAGGACCAGTACGTACCACAGAACCTCTTTGTTCAGTCGTTCAATACACACTGTAAAAACAATAATTTGGGGCAACACAAGTTTCATGAAGATTTCTATGTGGGTCCCTTCAGTTCCTATGATATCGAGGTTAGAAACGAGTCGGTGTCATATAGAGGAAGGCAATACCCACTACAACCCGTTATCTTCGGTATCGATTTAATCGAGGACCAGCTGATGACTGGCAACAACCATTAAAAAAAATCCTTACAAATAGTAATATGAGCCAGTCGGTCAAAGAATTTGTCAGGCAGTCTGGTGTAGATGTACGAAGTCCTGACTCTGCGTCGAACTCCAATAACAATTTCGCGAGAGAACTTGAAATGGAGATGGAAAGAGCTGACCGCGCTAGAACTGAAAGAATGACTCGTGAAGCCAGTGTAGCTAGGGGTCAGCAGTTCATGCGACCACTTTCCAGACCCCAGAGAACTCAATTCCCTCCCCCAGGTCCACCACCCCGTAGTCGTTTTGCACAATATGAGAACAACTCCCCATTAGAAAATGAATTCGCGGACCTGAATATTGATAAATTAGTCAATAACGCATTAAAAGAACCCATAAATACCAGTGAATTTGAAAACATGAACCCAATCAATGAGTTCACCGACAACCTGGAAATATCTCCATTAAAACCTGGTATGTTTAATGCCACCATTAATCGACCATTTGGTAAAGACCCCCGTTTAGACCTTATACCGATTATGATGAAAAAACCACTCGGTAAAACACCAATTGGTGAAGGTCTTTATATAGACACCCGTGAAATGAGAGGTATTTATGGTCAATTTAAAACCGGGTTTTCTCATACTAAAGAAGCTGGACCCAAAGGTAATATCAATAAGACCTTTGCGAGTGTTCAAATCATGATGACTGTTTCTAATGGTACAGAAAGCCAAAGCGCCACTTTCAATATTTATAGGAATGGTAAAGTGCGTTTTTCGGGTGGGTTTGTTGGTACAAACATTACTACTCAACCTGAACTCATTCGTAGATTTGTCGTAGAAAATTACACCCAAAAACAACCATTTCTTTACAGTCCAATCGAGTATAACAATCTCAGTGGTCAGTTTAGCATAAACGGGATATTCTCGAATCTTACACGTGCTTCAATGAAATTTTCAAAATATGGGTCTGTTTCTTATGAACCAGAAATTACACCAATGCTCTACGTCACCATGAATGGATACACACTCAATATCAGTAAGTCTGGTACCATACAAATCATAGGTGCTAAATCACCCGCTGTCATGGAAAATGCATACAAAGCTATTTCCCCATTAATCAGGGAGTTTTATAGAGATGGGGATATCACCCTAGGCGTTAAGGCCAAACCCAAACGCAAGACTAAGGCTAAAAAGGTTTCCCCTAAAAAGACCAAAGCCGTTGTAAAGCGTGGAGTGCCTTTATCTAACAGTCAAATCAATGCACTCAAACTTGATGGAAAGAAGTGTGAACGTATGGATAAAAAGGAACTCAAGGACCTTGCACGAAAAATGAACATTGTTAATCTTAGAATTAAAACGGAGAGTGGCACCCGAGACATGACCAAAAAGGAGATATGTGAGGCAATTAAGGGTAAATCTAAGGCTAAAACTGCTACCATGAGAAATATCAACAAAAATAAGAATGTCTCTTTAGCTGGAACTAACAACACCTTCCGTGTTGGTCGCAAACTGTGCCGTGACATGAAACTAGATGAAATCAAACGTTTTGCTGCACTACTCAAAATTAACACAAACGGTAAACAAACAAAGGATGTTCTCTGTAAACAGATTGAAAAGGTACGCAACAACATGACTAAACCTTTACCCCCTGCACCCCCTGCACCCTCAAAGAGGCAGGTGCAGCAAACAAAAGCGAAGCAAGTGGTCGATAAAAAAATAGAAGTAAAAGCGAAAAAAGTGGGGATAGATGAAAACTCTATTCGTAAAGACTTGACTAAACTTTACTCAAAGACGTGGATGAACCGTTACAAACCAAACCTTACCCAAGATATCAAAAATGTGAAAAATGCCATTAATAAGATTGGTAAACAAAACCGAGATAAAACAATTGGATTACCAAAAAAGATGGTTGTTGATAAAATTAAGAAACAAATGGTAAGCAACTGGAAAATGCAAAGGAAAAGAGAACTTGAGAAGAAATATATCACCAACATGGTTAATACAAATGGTCTCAGTAATAACTTGAAAAATGAATACCGTCGTATGGCTGCCAATTACATGATGAATATGCTAAACCAAAAGAAACAACCAACGGCAAAGAGAATGAGTGAGTATAAGAAACGTTGGCTAAAGACTCGTGCTAATGCAACTCCAACGAAAATCAACCGTTCGGTCAAAGCACGGGTTGAAAAAATGTAAGGATGAAATGATAAACTTGAGGATAACAAGCTGATCATGTCGGTATTTGAATTAAAATTCTCTTCATAGTCGTGAGTGATGTACCACATAATAGAGCGCATACCATGATGTATGATAAATCCCACCACATACGGCTAAAAGCAATTACTGGTAATATGGTAAGTAAATACACACCGTGACCCGATATTGGGGCAATAGATATAGGTCTTTCAGAATGAACTGCAATTGTACTTGCTATAACAAAAATAAAATCTGTTATATCAATTATTCTTAGTAAATTGAAGAGTTTAACAAAAGATATAACAAGAGCCAATCTAAAACCTATTTGTACATTATTATTATAATTTACTGCAACTACGTCAAAACTGACTCTTGTCAGAGTTTGGGGTTCTTCAGGTAGTTCGACTATCACCGGTGGAGGGATTTCTTGGTTGAAGGCTATAGCTACGGAGCCATCAGGTCCTTCAACTACCAGGTGTCTGCACCCCTCCATAGACTTAATACCTATACGACTTTATTGTTTAAGTTTCAAAAAAAATATATACCCAAAGTAAATGACACCTCTTGAACAAGAAAAAGAAAAATACATTGTTCAGAGTAAATCGCGTATTTTAACTAAGGCGGTCGTTTACAGGTTTTTAATGTTTTTTATAACATTATTTGTGACGTATTTATTCTTAAAAGATACGAATGAAACCCTCAAATATACCATTCTAATGGAAATTATAACGTTTATTTTTTATTACTCCTATGAAATAGGGTGGAATTCCGTGCCAATTAGCACTTAATTTTACGGTTGACTATTTTAGTGGGTTCAGCGATTTGTTTGAGATGGATAACATGATGAGAGAAATCATATTTTGGGAATGCATCTTTGATTTTATTAGAAAGTAGACCAGCTTGAACTATCATAGGTATACCCGTGCATACAGACTTTTGTTCCATTGAGAGAAATTCATCCTCCATTCGAACAAAATTCTTGAGTCTATCGCTACTCACCCCATCCTTGTGCATCATGACATATACCGCCTTGGAATCGCCATCACTGATGTTAAAATATTTGGAACCGTCAACCTCATCCGACTTTGTGTGTTTTTCGTAGAGGAGAAACAAAACAATAAGAATCGCTATGGCGTATATCATTTACTTTTACGCAGAAATTAGTTTCGAGAGGTCGGAAACCTTTTGGAGAATGTTCTGGAATTTGTAAATGTCATCGACTGCATCGGGTTTCATAATCTCCAACTCAATCTGGTAGCTCGCTTCCTCCTCTGAATCCATGTCAGCATTATCTCCCGAAGAGATGGTCATGTCGATACTGAGGTTCTTACGCACGAAAGAGTGACGAGTCTTGGTACGCTTTCGGTCCATCTCATACTCACCAGAAGTGGGAATCTCTCTCGCCACACAGAAGCGTACGTCTAGGGGTTCACACTTGAAGTCCTCCTTGATGACACTGATTTTTTGAATCATCGTCTGCTCACCAGATTCCTCATCAGAGGTGATGCGAATGTTGTTGCTGTCGCTGTAGTATACATCAGAGGTGCTCATCTTAACACTTTCCCACCCATTATACTTCTTCAGCCCCTTGAGGACACGCTTCCATGTATCTTTACCTACATTTGTATCAAAGAGGGAACCATTATGCTTCCCTAGACGAATTTCAACTTCTATATCACCCTCATTCTTATGAGCTTCAAAGATGGGGAGAACTTTGTCGATGATGGCTTGAATATCCATATTGATTTTTCTTAACATTTACACATTGCGTCTTTCTCTTAAGTGTTTTATATACATAAAATGTAATGAAAGGGTTTGAAAACCACGGAAATACTTGTTATTTCAATACCGCCCTTCAATGTTTGCTTTACATTCCAGTACTGTCAAACTATTTAATACGACACCCATACACCGGGGATTGTATGTTCACGAAGGAGTACTCAAACCTCGTGAAGACCTATTGGACCAAGGGTCAGGATAAAGTTGATATAAACCCACTGCTCACCCACTTTCGTGAGAAGTTTCCAAGATTTGGAACAAAAGAACAACACGATGTACAAGAAGCAATCATGTGTATCATTGACATCCTAGAAACGTCAAGACCCGAAATTAAACCATGGTTTTACGGAAAGAAGATACAAGAAACTATATGGCCGGGTGGAAAATCAACAAATGAAGAAGATTTCAGTGTTCATTTGATAACCTCCGAGGGTACAGATATGGGTGAGATGCTTTCTAAAAGCACGGATTGGTACACGATTGAGAATTTTGAAGACAACAAAGGGAAGAAGCACCATGTTGCAACTACCCGTATGCTCTTTTCAAAACTTCCACAAATTTTGATGATTTCATTTGACCGGAAGAGTCATATCGAAATTATTGAGAATATATTGATTAACGACTACGAATACAATCTTGTTTCGACCGCTGTACATGTTGGTGCACAAAATGACGGACACTATGTGAGTTTTGCGAAGAGACGTGATAAATGGTTTTGTATTAATGACGAAATGGTAAGGGAGGAGGAACTACCTGACCAGGCCGGATTCTATTTTATGGTGTATAATTTGAAAAATTAAAAATTAGGTTTGCAATCTAAAAACTCCTTCATCTGAATATTCTCCTTGATATTCACTATTGTTCTGTAAAATGTCCGTCGATTGTTGGGGTAGTTCTTATCGGTCCGCCTCTTTAGGGGTTTCCACCACATCGGCTCTTCCCATGTGACATACTTACACTCCACGATGGCACCATCCTCAAACCATGGTTCATCTTCCATACGATTAAATGGGAGTTCCGACTCGAAGAAGAGTTTACCCTTCTCTTGTACATACAACCTCCACGCGGGTGTACCAGGTTTGAACCCAGGTGTTTCCCTAGACGGTTCCCTCTTCATGAGGAAATCAACGGTGTTCTTCTCTTGTGGCTTCCATTTGAACATCGTCTCGTGTGTACCAATTCTCACAGGTTCATTGACAGGTGTAAACACTAGACCGTCAATCTTTTGTTGAACCGTTGGGAGATACGCATCCATAAACTTCCCAAACTCCCTCATTTGGTGAAACGTTTTACACTTGAGACGATACTGGTCAGATTTCATGTAAATGATTGACTTCATGATACTCCGAGCAGCTTCAAGTCTCTTCATCAAGTTGAGGTTCCACACAGATTCACCATTTACCCAAACAGCATCGTATACCATGAGAGTATCCTCGTACAACTCACCGTCAAGAATAGTCCCATCATAGACACTCTTCTTGAGATTGATAGGTACCTCAAACATATTGAAAGCTCGATTCACAAATACACACTTCTTTTTACCTTCAAACATACAAGCGACCATCATGTACCTCTCCCCATCAGTCTTCTCACACACTAGGTATTCTGCACCTTTGAGGACAGGGAAATGTCTGTGTTCGATAGAAACCGGTTGAGGCCCAGGGAAATAGTCTTTACTACCCCACTTTGTATGAATGTATTGCACAACATATTTGTAAAGTGGGGATTCCAACTTTATAGACATGTTTTATGTTCAGTTATAAACTTTAATTGACTTTTATACCCGCAGCGTTAAGGATATTACTTATACATTCATGTGTGTAAGTCATCACCAACTTAGCTGCTGTAAACGCATAAATTCGAACACCTTGTTCCGTGAATTTAGCAAACATCTTAGGACTGACTGTCCATTTTCCAGATTTTTTATCCTTGATTGACTTAATAACATTTTTAGTGTTCATACACCATGCTTTAGAGGTTGTCGTTTTTACCTTGTAAATATCATCTGAAATTTTAGCGCCAATTTCAGTATCAAAATTGAGGCCCATCTGTTCCGTAGGTTCTTTCGAACCAGACTTAACCTTATGTTTGAACAAATTCCAATCTATACCTTCTTTCACTGCGGGAAAGACAAGACAACCAACACCTTCATGCTTTTCAAAACACTGCGCAATTGATTTTTCATCTAGAGAAATACCGAAATCAACGAAAATAATACGTTCATGACTCTTCATATACCTCTCAATTGCCTCAGCCTTTAGAAAAGGGTCATCATCTACGTATGAAATCTCATTATCAACCCCCTTTTGCATACATGTCAGGTTAATTCTAAGAACTGTGTGTAATGTTTTAACACTGCATGCTTTCGAACGAGTGACTAGCAAAGTGACAAGCTTCATAGGACTATGTATACCCTAAGCCTTAAGCCTTTCACCGAGACACCCAGAGAATGGCAAATTACCTACATGCCCTAATGTAGTGTTTACATCTGCGTAAATTTTACCATCTACTTGTTGCCATCGACGACAAAATGCATAGTCTTCAGATAAATACCGTCTGGTTACTGGGTCTATCATGCAGTCAAAGCATGCGTGATACTCATCAAAATCTCTATTCTGGTGATCATTCTTACACCAAAGTTCTGGAAACTTATCCTCCAACGCTTTAAAAACGGAACGTTTAATCATCATAAACCCCGTTGGTCCATCTAGAATCTCGATAAAACCATTTTCAACCGGCCTATTCAGTGCCCCAAAGTTGATAACGAGACTCGATGACAGCATAGACATATCACGGTTATCACCCCTCTTTACGGCGTCTGCAGCTTGCTCCCACATCACAACCTTCTTGGGATAACACGCGACGGATAAATCATGTCCAGATTTCAAGAGTCGCACAACTGCGGGAGGGTCAAAATGTACATCAGCATCTATAAACATGAAATAATCACAATCTGTTTTTTGTAAAAATCGTCCTACAGCTACGTTACGTGCGCGGTGAACGAGAGATTCATTTTCTGTAGTATCCAAATAAAGTTGGATTCCTTCTTTTATTAAAAGAACTTGAAGTTGAATTATACTACTCATATACTTTTCCAAGCATAATCCACCATAACATGGTGTAGAAAGAAACAACTTCGTCATATACTATTTCTAAACTTTAGCCTCTAAGTGCTTTTTAATTATGGTTTCTATCTTATTCAGTGTGGGGATAGAAACGGAACATTTTTCACACATTTCTGCTTTTGTAACTCTATGACCAATGACAATGTAAATAATTGCTGATGCAACACTATTTGGAGTTTTACTCATTAGTGCAACACAATCCTCTGTAGAACTACACATCTTAACACATTTTAATCTCTCTTCTCGAGAAATTTCAAAAGCATTGAGAAGTCTTTGCATAACGTCAAATGATTTGGTTACGTAATTTTTCTTTGTAGCCCCCAATATATTCTCCTTGAATATATCCGTCGTTCGACTCACATCTTTCGATTGAATTCCAAACATATCTGCAATTTCTTTGGTTGTTCTCGGGTTTTGAGCGAGTCTACATGCGTAAAGAACGCAGTTGGCTTTGATACCTAGACGTACGGCACCTCTCGTGAGTTTTTCATTATTGAACTTCCTGTATAATATTTTAGCATCTTTTAGAACAGAATCTGGGAGTGTATGACACGCTTCGTCTATGTCACGATAGGCATGAAACAATGACCTGTCTTTGTGATTCATAGACATGTGGAAATTGATTTTAGCCATTCGTTTATTCTCATAGGTTGAAGAGTGTTGTGTGGATATAATTGTACCCTTGCCCCACGCCTGTGAGAATAATTCCGGATTTGCATTCGGATTACCACATCTGGCGGGGTCATTCACTTTACCATCATCCGTCATTCCACTTGTCCATTCAGCTGAATCATCTACGAAATAAGAATCAACAATCCCGCATTCAGAACACGTGGGGAGTCCTTCGCGTGTAATAACTTTTACACCGGAACAAATTTTACATATACTATTGTTTACTGGCTTTTCTTCGGTGGTTTTTGGTTTTAGTTCTTCTATTTGTTTCCATATAGCTGCCAGCATTGTTTTGAATGTGGCACTCTTTTTTTAAATTTTCAAAGAACGCATCACATACTTAGGCGTCTAACCCTCGTTTCAATTGCATCAATGGTTTCTTTGAAACTCTTCCCACCTGAAGTGGATGGTTCCCATTTATTCCATTCTTTATCAATCGCTTCATGACCCGGGGGTAAAGGGATATCTTGACCCACTACTTCACTATCGGATACAACAAAACCTTCTAGGTCAGACTCATCATCTTGACCTTCATCATAAATATCACTATCACTATCTTCAATGTCTATTTCTGAATAAAATGCGAAACGATCCATACCTAGGGGCTTCATTTCCAGATCTTCAAACCGGGTTCCTATAGGATAATGTTCCATCACACTTTCATAAGGGGCGGGAGAAAGCTCCGTCGATTCAACTTCATATACACAGGCATTTTTGTAAACCAATTCAGTGGCATTGAGATATCTCAGGCCAAGGGTCTTACCAGTGTTCATCCCAACTATACCGTACATTTGGTCTTCAACACCGTCTTCATTTACTAAAACTTTTACTATATCATCTTGATTTATATCAGAGGGCACAATCATGCTTAGAGTTTTCTGACAAAAAATAATCAAGGATAATAGCACAGATGAAAGTTACTATTTATTCGAAGGAGGGTTGTGAGTATTGTGACCACGCAAAGGCACTATGTGAGTCGGAGAATATCGAGTATGAGAAAATCATGGTCGACAAAGAAGAACTCAATAAGTTGTGTGGTGGAACAGTTGCAGCCTACCCTCAAATATTTATTAACGGAAATCACACCGGGTCCTATTTTGACTTCCAGGACTATATAGAACAAGAGTACGAACCAATCCTAGCACCTACACTCAATAGATTCACTGTATTCCCCCTGAAGTATCCTGAGCTCTGGGAGCTCTATAAGAAGGCTCAGATGTCCAATTGGACTGCTGAGGAGGTGGACCTCTCTAAAGACCTTGACGACTGGACTACTCTAAACGATAACGAACAAAAATTCATAAAGTATATCCTGGCATTTTTTGCTGGTTCTGATGGAATTGTTTTTGAAAATATCAATAACAATTTCGCTGATGAGGTACAAATCTCCGAGGCTCGTTCATTTTATGCATACCAATGCCACAATGAAATGGTTCATGGGGAGACGTACTCTAAACTTATTGACAAATACATCAAAGATGGTGCGGAAAAGAAACAACTTTTCGAAGCCATTCAAACTGTCCCCTGTATTGAAAGAAAAGCAAATTGGGCCATGAAGTGGTTCGACACTAAAACTCGTTCTTTTGGTGAGCGTCTCTTTGCATTTGCATGTGTTGAGGGTATCTTCTTCTCTGGTAGTTTCTGTGCCGTTTACTGGTTGAAAAAGAGAGGTCTCATGCCTGGTCTCTGTTTCAGTAATGAACTCATTTCCCGGGATGAGGGGCTTCACCAAGAGTTTGCCGTCGAACTCTTCAAACTACTTCGAAACAAACCTTCGACCGAAACCATTCACTCGATTGTCAAAGAGGCGGTTGAAATTGAAAAGGGGTTTATTATTGACGCACTCCCATGCAATCTCATTGGTATGAACTCCGAGAAGATGGCTGAATACATCGAGTATGTGTCGGACCGTCTTCTCAAACAAATTGGGCAACCCCCAATTTGGAACTCCAAAAATCCATTCGACTTTATGGAAAATATTAGCCTTGACGGTAAAACAAACTTCTTCGAGAAGCGGGTAGGGGATTACGGGAAGATGGACGATACCTCTGACGAAATTGGTTTCGATGAGGAGTTTTAAAAAAACATTTTACTATCAATTTATCCAAATTGACTGGAAAATGCATGAATTAATTTACTTGAAAAGGGTGCCTTCAGAATCGATAGGCGCGGGTTCGAGCATACGACCACTGTCTACAACCTCAATGGTACGCTCAGCAAATTCGGGCCTTGGGTCGGGGGCCTCCTCCATGGGAACTGGGGGTGCAACAACAACCTTCGTTCCCTTCTTGGCACCACCACACCCACACCCCTTCTTCTTCTTCTTACCACCACAGCCACCACCTTGCTTCTTGATGTTCATCATACCCCACACGACGAGGATGAACACGAGAGTGTGTACCAGGAGACCCAGGGTTGATGGGCACCCAGTAGGGGTCGCAATCCATGACCCGAGGACCCGCCTGACCAGACGGAAAGTCTCAGGGTTCGCAACGATGAAAAAGGTGAGACCAGAAATGATGGAGATGATCAACTTATCCTCCTGTTTCTGACCACCACATCCACATCCACAATCTTTAAATAGTCCGAGACCACCCATGATTTATTTTGTTATATGTTGAGAAAAAAATTCAATTAAAGGGAAGCCACCTAATATAAATATAACCCACTACAAACAATGTCGCTCACTATCCAGCAATCTACTGAATTCTCCGCTGCCAACGTGCAGTTCTCAAAACTTCGCAAGAACAAAAATGGCGGCAAGGCCGTCTACCTGAACGCCGGCGACAACAAAAAACTCTACCTCCAATTCCCCTTCATGCGCTCGCCTTATGGTATGAGTGCGTTTACTGATGAAGCTACTGGGCGTACATCCTACTCTCTCGACCTTTCATTTGACCCCGATAATGCTGAGGCTATGGAGCTTCATGCCAAGCTCAAGGAACTCGATGATATCATCGTAAACACTGTGGCTGAGAACTCTGAGGAGTGGCTCGGTAAGTCTTTCAATGTTGAGGTTCTCAAGCAGGCTCTCTACAAGCCCATGGTTCGCCCCGGTAAGGAGCAGTACCCATCCACTATCAAGCTCAAGATTCTCACCAAGCCCGATGGTTCTTTTGTACCCGAGTCGTACTCTATGCAAAAGCAATCTGTTCCCCTAGACAGTATCGAGAAGGGGCAAAAGGCTATGGCTATTGTTGACCTGAACCAGATTTGGTTCATTGATAACAAGTTTGGTGTCACCATTCGCCTCCAACAGGCGCTCTTCGAGCAGTCAGTCAAGCTTCCTTCCTTCGCCTTCCAAGGTGTAAACCTTCCCGAGGATGAGGTTGATGTCGAAGTTGAGGATGAGGAGGTTGATGAGTAAAAATATAAATTCTAAATAAAAATTTAAATACTTTTTATTTTTTCAAATACTTTGAATTTCAAAAGATTTTCTAAAGTATTTGACAAAATAGAATAAAAATATATTTCAATTGTAAGTATGAACGCTACCCTAAAAAAATTACTCAGGGGTAAAAAGGCGTGTGCACCCGCGTCTCATCTCTGGTTGAAAAAGAAAAATGGAACGATGACCAAGGGAGCCGTCAAAATTGGTGAAGGTCAGTACGGGAAAGTGTACCGTGGATGTGTAGATGATACATGTGAAAAATATATCGTCTACAAAGAAATCAGAACACCTTCGTTGAGTGAGAAGACAAATAATGTACCACTTGCAAAGTACAAAAAGGCAATCGATGAAATCAACCCAAAAATGGAGTTGACTATTGCGAAAAAATTGGAAGGTTTCAGTGTTCCAAAGATGTATCTTTAAAAGACATGCGATAATAA
>OOFT01000051.1_pt1 | contig 14658 bp, 8 predicted proteins | sample 1670301 | NCBI WGS metagenome assembly OOFT01 (sample SAMEA98140918, study PRJEB22522) | marine metagenome | biome: marine biome; feature: marine water body; material: sea ice | place: Arctic Ocean | collected 11-Sep-2015 | depth 0.3 m
TCGCGATACCCAACATGTCCTGGGCACGGAAGTTAGTCTGAATTGACATATTTCCTTCTTTCTTAGTACATCTTGATCTGGAGGTTTCCAGATGCAAGTTCGACCAGGCTCTCTACTTCACCCGCTGTTGAGGATGCGTAAAGTGTCCAGGTTCCTGGGTCCACCATTCCTAGTGCGGCTTGCGCCTTAACATAAGAGATGGTGAAATCTAAAGTTTCTGCAGCAACGTCTAGCGTAGTAGCCTCTGCATCTAAAGTCGCAGACGTAGTTTCTCCATAATTACGTAGAACTACCTTTGGAGTGTAGACCCCATTTGCAGGGAAGAAGTTGCTTAGGTCTACTCCCTCGCCTAATGAAGTCCAACTAATCGAAGCATTCTGAGCAGTAGCACTAATTGCTAAATCCTTACCGGCACTGGCTGGGAGTCTTATTGACTTAGGTACATACTTACGAGCTCGCGGCGTGTCCACAGAGAATACCTTTGACTTACGACGAGCGTTGTCTGGGTTTACAACCTTTAGAAAAAGGTCAATCTCGTAGAGACCGGTTCTAAGTTCTTGTATAAATTCTTGATTGTCGAGAATGGTGTAGGAGACGCCCTGTCGTGACACAGAAGTCACACGCTGAGGAAGCTCACAGCTTTCATCGCCTGACCATAGACGAGCAAACTCAATGGCTAGCTTACGAGCTGCCATCTTTCCCGCAACCGGAACTGGCACGCCATATGCATAAGTAATTTCCACGTTGCAGGGAGTCCAAGCAGTGCCAGCTTTGATCTGAATAGTAGAGTGATCTACAAGATAGTAGCTGGAAGGATCGAGGATAAGACCATCTTTATTTCTAATGGTTATGATGCGAGTTACTGGACGACCGCGTAATCTAACACGGGACTCTGGCGACATTCCGTCAGCCATGAGTTCGGAGTACTCGTTGTAGTCTCCTGAAGGAATGTTATAGACACTGCCGCCGAACAGTACAGGACTGTTATTCCGACTAGATGGTCCCATGTTGTGATTACGCAGGGTACATGTGTAGCGTTCGGTGACAATTGTCTCACCAGTGTACTTGCGACCTGACATGGCCCAGAGTAAGTTCGACGCAACCTGAGCTGCCTCGACGGTGTACTCAGTGTATGCGTAGTCTCCCATTTCTTCTGGGAGAATCCATAGGTTACTTGGCATGTTCTATTACCTCTTTATAAGTTTAACGGGTGGTAGCCTAAGTTATTAGCTCAAGCAACCACCCGTCCGCGAGTTTACTTACTCAGCACTCTCATTCGAAACAATGATGTTATCGATAGCGTTATCAGCGTTGTAGCTGATGCTGCCTGGAACGTTGTAGGACGAGTCGCCAACAGCGGAAGGTATGCTGGTTACTGGGGTAGCAGTGTAATCTGATACCTCTGTAACGGAGTCAATAACCTGTACGCGTGAAGAACGTGCAACAGTGTTCGGTGATCCAGTGCTAGCTATGTCGCCAACTACTGAAGCAGATACGAAGCTAACGGTGTTAGTCGATACTGCAGTGATTGTGTGGTCACCATTGAATACAGAAGATACATTCTGAACCGAGATCTTGTCTCCGACTGCCAATGATGGCGAGGCAGAGAAGGTCAAGTTTCCAGTGGTGTCAGCAAGGGTTGCGTAGTAGCTGTCTACAGTGATGGCCGATGGGTCAACGATAGTCGATGAAGTGAAGATCATTGGCTCAGTTGAGTTGTCAGACCAAGTGTAGAATCCGTTTAGGCCAGTTGGAGCCCAAGTAGTACGTGCATAAGCGTATGGACGCTCTGCAGCAACTGGGAACTCCCAGCGGCCGTCGATACCTGACTTGAACGTCGCGTTTCCTAGACCATAGCCTTCGAAGGTGTTAGCCAATAGGCCGTTCTCGATGACGCGGTCGCCGGACTGACGGAACTTAGCGTATGGGAAGATCCAGTGGAAGTATGGAAGAATTCCAGCCTTCTTGCCGTCCTTAACAGCGTGTGACCATGCCTCAACAGCAACACCGTTGCCAGCTGGGTCATCGCCAACGCCTGGAGCAGCCCAACCAATTGACTTGGTGTTTGGCTCGGCATCGGTTCCTAGGTTCTTGCGTAGCAATAGTCCACCAGATAGCAGAGCGGATAGCTCTGGGTCTGGCTCACAGATAGCAAGTTCCATGGTAATTCTCTTTAGGGTGTCTGGAGCTTTGTATGTTACACATACAACGCCATTAGCGCCCTTTTCGGTGATCTCGTCGCCCTCTTCGTACTCAGGGGTAAACGAGATTCGCATGAAAGCGGAAGTGGTGTATGAGTCACCAGCGCCGCCCATTAGGTTCCCAGCAGAATCTAGGCGTGTAATACGGATTGACACACCCTGGATGCTAGCTGCATATTCTTGAGTAGCCATATAGCTATTCTCCTTATTTCTTGATTAAATTGCCGAAACTGACAGATCAACTCTGACAGCTAGGTGGATGGATGTGTCAAAGTAGACCGCCGCTGGGCGAATTGCTTTGATACGCATGTCATTTGTGTTACCCGACACGTCATAAGCTTGCGCTAGATTGTCGTTTACGACGTCGACTTCCCCAAGGTAAACCTTGAGAGCGCCTGTGCCATAAATCCATTTGTTAGTAGAGGACGCGGTTGCGCCAGTTGCACCGGTAGGACCATTGCCTGAGTAGCCAGAGCCAATAACTATTGGCGTGCCGCTTACGGTCTGCAGATGCGCTACGGCGTCTCCGTGCTGAAAAATTTGTCCGGTAGATGAAAGCAAAGCTGCAACGTCGCGAGTCATGTGGATCACGCCATTTTCTCCAGCGTTTGATGCCGAAGCCATGTCTGCCTCTAGTTGCGCCAAAGCGAGGGATGCCTTTAAGCCAAGTCCCGATCCTACTAACACAGCGGTTGAATCAGATAGAGCCTTGTTGTCGTGGCCCTCGCCTTTACGAACTGCGCCGTCCCAGAGTTCTGTCTCAATAGCTTTCTGAGTCATACCCTCTAGCTGACGGGTTAGGCGAGCAATACGATCAATTGCGTTGAAACTTAGTCCTGAGCGAGTTTCCTCTAGCTCGATGAAGAATGGCTTGATGTCATCAGAGTAGTTAATGACTCCGGCAGAGACAACAGAGCCATATGTGCTGTCGGTGTCGTCCCAGTTCTTCAGGTTTTGTACAGTGGTCTCATACTCTTGAGCAAATCCACGAACCCACTGGTCTTCACCAGGTGCGTTCTCAGGCTTAACTGCTGCGAGTAGACCAAGGGCGGACGGCACAATTGCTGGGGCCGATACTACGCCAGTCTTCGAGAAAGCCATTTAAAATCCTTTAAGTTTAAAATTTAGGGGGTGGGAGCCCCCTGATCCGAAGACCAGGGAGCCACCCTATTTAGTTATTTTTTAGAGCTCGATTGCAGCTGCAGTAGCGCCACCAGTGGTGTCGCGAAGAGCAGCAGCCACACCGTTAACACTAACGGTCTGGGTGATTGCAAGTGACTCGATACCAACCATTGCAAGACCTTCGAAGGTCTCGATGAACATCTTGTAGTCGTTGGTGCCAACTAGTGAAGAGTCGCGGATGATACCTAGGTCTAGAGATCCACCGTCTAGGAACAAGAATGTTCCCTCGGCAAACAGGTACCAGGTAAAGGCATCTGGGAACTCAAGTAGAGCAGCGACACCCTGAGGACCGAAGTAAGCTAGGTCAGGAGTTGCAACTAGTGATACGTTGCTCTGAGCCAAGTAGCCTTCGATTTCAGACTTGCCAACTGCAAGAGTGTTGTCTCCTGGCATAGCAATTGCTAGGTCAGAAGCCATTGCGTCAAATACCCAGTCAGGAATGATTGCCTGAAGAGTAGTGGTAGGCGCAATACGGTGACGGCTGCGGTAAGCAACAGCTGCCTTACGAACTGATACCAAGAAGTCGCGACCGAAGCCCAAAAGGGTTCCAGAAGTAACTGCAGTTGAAGCTGCACCAATCTTGGTTAGTAGGTTAACTTCAGCCTCGCGTGCGTGCTGTACTAGAGCTAGCTCGTTGTGACGAGCAATCAACTCTGGGTAAGCGCGAGTCATCAAGTTACCAAACTGTAGCTGTAGTGTTACAGCGTCAGTTACGGCGGTCACTTCAGCAGCAGCAGTAACAGTCAAGCTGTTCTTGGTTGCGGATGATGGTGACTCGTCAACAGCTGCAGTCCATACGCCAACTGCATCTGCGTAGTCGCCAGAAGCGAACGAAGGTGCGGTTACGAAACGGATGCCGCCACGGTCTGCCTGGAACTTAGGAAGAGCGTCGCGTACTGGGCGGTTAGTGGTTGAGCCAAGGCCGAAGATATCGTACTTGGTCTCTACAGGGGCTGCGTGTCCACCAGAAGCAACAAGAGCGGTGCTCGCGTTGATCTTGGTAGAGTTGGCCTCTGCATCATTGCCTAGGAAGCGGTCCTCAGAGTACTGAGTAGAGAACGATGCAACAATGTGCTGTTCTCCGTCGCCACCGTTGACACGGCGTAGTGAGTGAAGACGCTTCTCCATAAGAGTAGATACTTCATCCATTTGGACTGAGCTTCCCGCGCTGTAACCAGGGATGTCTGCGCCAGCAGTGATTGCCACTACTGGTGCTTCTGTTTCCTGAACTACAGGCTGACGGTCAGCTGGTGCCTCGAAAGGCTGTTCTGCTGCAGCGGTCACTGCCTGCTCCTTCTGCTCTTCTTCTACAAGAGCGTTATTTGATTCATTAGTTGGTTGAGCGGAAAGCTCAGACTCTGCAATTACTTCTGATACTGCTTCTGCAGTCTCATCGGTGGAAAGCTCGGTTATTGTTTCTTCGCTAACGGTTGATAGTTCAGAACTTACTTCCTGATCAGTTAATGCTTCTGCGACAACTTCGGTGTCGTCTTCTGCAGAAAGCTCGGCCTCAGCCGCGATCTCTACAGAAGCTTCTGCCTCTGTCTCAGTTTCGATAGACGCTTCGGTCTCTGCCTCAGCCTCAACAACAGTTTCTTCAACTGCTGCTTCAGCCTCGACTGGAGCCACGGCTACAGCCTCTTGAGCTGGAGTCTCTGCAACCTCTTCGGTTGAGAGCTCTGCTTCTGGAGTTGAAACCTCATCGGTAACTTCAACCTCTGCTGATGCTTCAGCAATGGTCTCGGTCGCGACGACGGCTTCGGTCACTGCCTCGGCAGACTCCTGCTCAGAAGCGGATGCTGCGATAGTTTCATCAACAGACATTTCTTCCTCCTCGTTATCTTCTTCGTCGCCCTCTGGGGTTTCGTCAGCTTCTTCGGTTGGAGCTTCCTCTACAGGAACCTCTTCCTCAGTTACTTCTTCTTCCATGGGCTCATCTTCGGTCATTGCCATCTCTTCTTCCATCTCCTCCGCAGCTTCACCCTTAACACGGGCGGTTGCGTAGGCAGCTTTGGTTGCAAGTTCTGCAGTCATAGCTTCGCGGTTACTTAGTTCACCACGAACGATGTCGAGAGAGTCAGCAAGTGACGTCATAGCATCAACTGTCTCAGGAGTAGGATCTTCACCCTCTACCGCTTCAAACTGGCTGATGATGTCTGCTTGTAGTTCGACGAGTTGTTCTTCGCCTAACTCAGAAATAGCATCTAGCTGAGTATTGATTTGGTCGTACACTGTACCTCCTAGGCCAGTTATTATCGGGTGTGACTTACACCCTATTTTCAGTCAAGGCTAAGGGACTCTATGCATAAAAGCATGAGGCGCTTTACCTATTGATAATTTTACCTTATTTTTTAGGTAAGTAGTCGGAGCAGCTTGCTCATCTCAGATTGAACCTCTCCCTGAGAGTAAACGTCCGCTCCTGCCATGTAGGATTTTAGACTTTGCGTAGCTTCATCTGCATCCTTTTTACCGATTTTTGCTTCAACTCTAGTAATCATCTTGTCGATGAGATCCTTGAGTCCTGAAGGTAGATCGCTAAATCTAATTTTCTGAGCGTCTTGCCCGAAAGGTAGTGGCAGGTTAGAGATGGTCTTACCTAGCTCTGCGGCGGTTGCCCGTACATTCTCTAGAGCTTCAGAGTTCAAAGCGTCTGTGTCAAGCCTGTCAATCATGTCTAGTAGATCAGCACTTGCATTTGCTGATGCTACATAGTCTCCAGCAAAATCCAGGTTCTCAGCGTCTTCGGCCTTCTTAAGGGCCTTTGCTAGACCTGCGACACCTAGGTTCTGCTTAAGACGAGCTAGAACTGTGCGGTACTTGCCCTTAGCATCACGAGGCTGATTAACACCTGAAACGTATTTTGGCTCGCCTGTCTCGATATCAATCCCATTGATAGGGGGCTTGCCCTTGTTGGCTTTAACCTCTTCAGCAGCTTCGATCTCTTCTTCAGTCTGCTTATCAGCATCTGTCTTAGCATCTTTAAGCTTCTTGAGATCGGAGTCAGAGATTTCCTCGTCTTTCGGCCCGGCAGCAGTGATAACTTGACGCATAGATGCAACCTTCTCAGCTGCTTCGTATGAGTCTGCATTCTTCCACTGAACTGGAACTAAGGCCCACTGCTTCAATTTACGAGCTTGCTTCATGATGTGCTTGCGAACCGAACGACGCTCGGATGCTTTAGCACGCCCGTAGGCTTGAATAGCATTCTTTAGATCATTTGCATCACGGATTGGATATGCACCGTCTGGCATTGCTTTGCCATCCTTAGCAAGTTCCATGCGCTCATCCTGAGAAATTTTTGCCAGCTCTGCAACAGCAGCTGCAACTAACGCACTATCTCTCATGGACACAGCGCTAGCTGTGATGGCTATGATGTTGGCCTCTCTTAGTGACTTCTTTGCTTCCCTGACACGGCTTCTTAGATTTGGCGTACTTGCAGCTAGCTCTCCTAGGAACTCTGCCTTAGTGCTGAGGGCACAGGCAGCGCCAGTACACCTCATCATTGCCATATAGCTTGCACCAGCGGCAACAAGTGCCAGCATCTTTCCACCTGCAACCATTGCACGGGCGGTCGGGAATCCTGGAACGTTTACCTGGCAGATTGCTACCAACTCAAGGGAGCCCTGAATTGGACGCCAGTCTCCAGAAGGAGCAGACGCACGGAGAGCACGAATCTGCATCTCGTCTAGGTCTGGGCGAAGCGATCCTGCACACCAGATACCGTATTCGTCTTCGCCAACGTGGATGTCGGCAACTGCGGACGCGGTGTCATCGTAGTGCTTTGCAGCAGATGCAGCATTTGCATTTAGAGGAGCGTGACCACCAGCAAGCGTTAGCTGACCAACCTCTACATCAGTACCAGCAGTGGTACGCACAACACCAGTGTGGAAGTATGCGTACTTGCTACGAGAGCGGGGAGGCTTTGTCGATCGAGGCAGCCCAATGTGGTTAACATTCCAGGCAGCAATGTGGCCGTATACACGACCATTGTCATCGACAGTTAGAGGAGTTGGTCTGTCCAACTTAGGGTGTTCGAACCATTCCGAAGGAGGGGTCAGAGGGATGTCAGAATTTAAGAAACCCGATGCCATAATTGGATCAAGGTCTGCGAAGTCTTCCATAGACTCCTCGTAGACGCCATCTTCTGGGATCACAGTATCTTCCTGAGGCCCCTCGTCTTGCAGTGTTATAGAGCATTCTTGGAATGCAGGCTTTGCTACAATTGTAGCAGCCATTATTCTTGCCTTATTTATGGTAAGTTTGTCCTTACCCACTGCGTCGCCATCTTCGGAGTTCTCCGTCTTATCTGGCTTGTCTTCTGTGGCTTCAAATTGATCAAGGTCAACAGAAACTCCGCGTAGGAATCCGTAACGAACTAGACGCTCAGCTTCGCGTCCGTATGGACCGGTATCGAAGACGCCATAAGCATTACCCATGCCGGTCTCTAGTCGCTCCACGTGATCAATGCGTCCAACTACAACAGAACCGTCATGGCCTGCACCAGTCTTAATCTGCCATAGCAGTGGCACTGGAAGCTCACGAGTAGAGATAGCGCCCTTCTCAAACTTACGTCCGTCTCCAGACTCTAGCTCTTCAGGTACAAGCATTGGAATGTAGAACTTAGCTCCTGTATTGCCCCCGCCTGAAGCAGTAAGGCTAACCTTTTCACGAGCATCCGCCGCTAGGGCAGATAGTCGAGCTTTGTCGATCATTGCCTCGTTAAATTCTTGATCAGACGTAAACAGTTCAGCAGAGGAGTTCATACTTTTCTTCTTACCAGCATTGAGTTTGCTCCCTGTGTATACGCCAGTTACTTCCTTGTGCCTAAGCTGGCAATAGCCCTTTGCACGTGGGCCCATGTACTTGGACAGCTGACGAACGCAGCGAGTCCAGTCGCCAGGAGTTCCCCAGCGGATCTTGGCTGCACCCTTACCTTTGGTCCAGTAACGGCGAAGTGCATCTGCATTTCCACGGTTACGGTCCACGCCACCAGCGGATAGCAGAGGCTCTACAACCCTGGCCCAGAAGATGTCAAATTCATAACCTGATGCTTGCATTGGAGATGCTTCGTCAGCCTGCTTTAGTACGTCATTTAGAACTTCTTGGTCGTCAAGAGGCACAACTGGAGGGGGAGTGGCTGACTTAAGATCAATTAGGATCTGGTCGTTTTTCTGCCACTTTCCTTCTCTACGCTCGTAGATTGAGGGCTGGTTAGACGTCTTGCTTTCAGGTACTAGTGCGACGACATCCATAACGGCTCCGTTGTCGTCGGGGGATACGATTGCTAGGTACTTAGCTGTAACGTCAGACTCTTTAGGCGAGTTAATTGAATCGTCTTCTGCTGCAGAAGCAGCTAGGGATGTTTTTCCGTAACGATCTTCTATGCGCTTCTTATCGTATGCTTTCATGCCCTTAGGGGAGTCATCCTGCAGTTTGTAAGAATTTCTCTGCTTCTCTACAAATGAAGGGTAGTTGTACATCAAGTCATATAGATCTTTGTCAGTCAGAGTTGGTAGACTTCCAGGCAACTGCGCTATGAAAGACTTAGGTGTACGTGGCTCACCTAGAATTCCGCTAAAGTCCATAGGGACATTGTCGGTAGACGGAACCATCATCGGTGCATCTACATTTTCTTCGCCCTGAGTGTACTTAGAATCTACGGCAATTAGCTTGCCGGTATCTAGACGGACATTGACCTTGTTGTTCTCGTAGTCGATAGACTCTAGCGTTCCAGAACCACGAGACGTGTCGCCAGCTACTACTACGCGAGAGCCAACTTTTACAAACTCCCCGTCAGCATTTCTTGGCTGACTGCTTGCAAGCTTGGATCGCTCCTCTGGCGTGTAGTTACCATCTACATCAGTTGGGGACTCTCCAGCTGCAGTGATGACTCTGTCAATCATTGTGAAATCTTCTTCGGCTAGACCGGCAGCCATTAGTCGTGTTTCTTCTGGGTCAATCTCGTCTAGCTTGACCGGCTGAAATGGACGCTCTTGTAGGAAAGCAGAAATTACAACGGCAGACTCCGGGTCCACCATAACGTGAGTTTTCTCTACGGAATCGCCTAGCTCGTCTAGCTCTTTGTCATATAGGTAGACATCACCATTCACATTACCTAGGTCTTCCCATGAACTTCCGTCCCAAAGGGTAACCTGGCCATTGATGTCAATTTTGTATAAGCGGTCGATACCTGAGTTATCTAGACGTACGCGAGCCATAAATTCTGGGCCAACAAACGGGTCAAGCTCGTGAGCCATTTTAAACGCTTCTACATCTGAAGAATATGATGGCTCTTCGACAAGAATCTCATCAATCGTGTCTTGGTTGTCATATGCAACGCCACCAGCAGCAAGAGCTTTTTTGTCTTCGCGCTTAACGATTGCAGATGCCCAACGCTGTCCGGCGTCTCCGCCCCAAAGAGCCCAGGCAATACGGCCGTTAGATGGATGACCATCTTCGCCTCTGTCATAGCCCTCGGCTTTTTTATCAACCTCGTGACGAGGGAAGTACTTAGCGATGTGTCGAACTTTTTCGATGCCAATCTGGCCACCCTTAGCAAGGGTACGTGCAGAGTTGACACCGACCGGGGTCCCGCCACGCTTATACTCTTTGCGCCATTCAAGAGCCTTCTTGGCTTCTTTTTGAGCCCCGCCGGGGATTGTGTAAAGTCTTTTAGTTTCTGCTGTACTCATACTGGGCACTACTCCTTGGAGCTGTCAGTAGTCTTCGACGGAGCGTCTTCAACTACGATATTTATCTTATGAGCGTACTTCTCTAGATCCCCCGAGGTAAGCTTCTCTTCTTTGTCCCATGTTTGCACTAGCTGGTGCTCCCATGCGTTCTCGTCTGTTGGGTCAGCGTCAATGATTGGCTCTTTATCCCAGTCGATTTTCCAAACATCATAGTTTTCGTTGTTTAAGTAGTCGGTAATCTCGGGGTCTTCACGAGATATAATCTGCCACTTGCCTTCGAGTCTGGTAGCCATCCCAAATAGGTTAAATGTTAAGATAGCGTCGACAGTGTCATTGACAGTGTCTACGTAACAATATACAGATACCATTTCGGAATCTGCATACTTCAATTCTTCAGCCATATTCTTCCTAGGTTTTTAAAGTCGACATAACTAGAGACCACCATTAGTTTAGCATAGTGTGTGGTTTACCTAGTCTTTTAGCTCTTTTATTAGACGGGATCCGTAGTAACTTTTGATGGTCGGAACCAATATAGCAAGCTCCGCTACCTCTTCTAGGGACAGCGAGTCCAAGTCTAATCTTTCCTCTACTGGACCATCTACAGTGTCTATGGTTATTTCGAGAATGTTACCGGGGTTAGTTTCTTCAGCCATTATTTCAATCCTTATCCTTGGTTATACACTATCAACTAAATCAGATGACTGCAAGAATGCCAGGAAGGCATCGCTAGCTTCTCCAGTCATCACGTACTTGGCAAAAGAGTCTGCGAAGTGCTCATCGCGGCTAGTCTTACCATAAGTTGTGATGAACTCGCTGAAAGCATCGTCGTATTCGTTCCCAATACGCCTACTCTTGTTCTTGTCATACGTAATCAGGTTTCCAATAGTGTGGCCAAATTCATGAATGAAAGTGTGCTCGGACGCGTCACCGAAATCTCCTGCTGGCTTTGACCCGCGAGACAGGCTTCCATCATTTATCAAGATTGATGTAAGAAGTTTGCCGTCAGCGTCTCTGAAGCTAATGTTAACGCCAAGAACGCCAGAGACGTCACCTGCGAAGGAGTTAGATACAGAACCATATAGGGAAGCAAATTGCTTAGAGTCGGCTACCACTCGAACATACTGAGTGCCACCCTCTCCGTTGACTAGATCCAAAAACTTAGGGTTCTTGTCGATGAAGGTATTAATGCCATCTACAGCATTGACATACTTGGTAACTTGCTCTTTAGGGACAGAAATCTCAATCGCGCCGGTCTCGCTGTTAGGGGCGACGTCAAACCTAAGATCTTGGATCCCTCCCTTATCGGTTCTAAAGATAGCAGCTTCTCTTACGATGTCTGAGAGCATCTGCTTCTTAGTCTTACCAAAGAATCCACGTTGCTTAGAGTGCTTAAGCTCAATTAGGGTGCGGATCTCTCCGTCTGTCAGATCTGGGTACTGCAACCTAGCCTCTTCGACTAGCTTTGACAGCTCTCCCGCGTTAAAGTAGGACTTGGCGTTGAATGATGAGGAGTCAAAAGTCCAACCAGAGCCAAGCGACTGAGCCATTTCGCCTAGGTTCTCGTCGATCTCAGTTTGGACCTCATCGTTAAGTGCCAATTGCTGCTCTGCGTTTCTTTTTGCCCCCTGCGGGACGTTAAAGTCAAGACCAACAGTCTTAGGCCTCTCAACATTACTTGGATCGGTCTCAAACGGAATTGAATCTAGATCAAAATCTGGGTCGGACTCAGAGGCGTTAGAGGATGCCTTCTTAGTGCCCTCGGTTGGCTCGGTGGTGTTGCTAGTTATGATCTTCGGGCCACGCTCTTCACCGGCAGCTACTGCCACCGTATATATGTCGCCATTTTTATCAATGTACATAATGCCGTAGCCCTTTTTACCGTCTTTTCCAGTAATAGGGACGGACTCAACTACAACACCCAAGTTAGCGCCGTCTTTGCCGTAAAAGGTGTCACCAGGAACGGAATCATCGATAGGAGCAACTCTGTCCGGAACATCTTGCTGACCAGGGAACCTCAACGTAGACGGATTGTAGGTCAATCCACGTTCTTCACGTAGACGTCTTCCAGATACTATGCCCTTGTACTCAGTGAGTGGTGTGTTCTGATCTTTAAGGATTGCAAGGCTTGTGGTAGGGAGAGATGTCTTCTTACCATCCGCGTCTATGACGGTAACGTAGTCGCCGTACTCAAAGATGTCATCACTCTGAGCAGGCTTGGAAGCATTAGTGCGCTGCTTAGCGAACACCTTAACAACCGAAAGCTCTTTTATGTTGTTCTCGTACTCTACGGTGAAGCCTTCTTCTAGGGGGGTAACCTTATCCTTTGAAGAGTAAGGAAGTGCTCTGCTGCTAGGGGAATCTAGTAGACGCGCCCTGACGGCTTCAGATGCCATAGTAACGGCAATGCCGAAACTACGCTTATCCTCTTCGGGGAACTTGGCCGCAAATAGCTCGCGGGCAGTAGTTCTGGCAATTTCATGTGTCTGAGAGTCGTTGGGTAGACGGCCGAACATTGCCCTAAGTCTGCTTGCCAGTGCTTCAGGATCCTTGCTGTTGTAGGCCTCGAAAACGCCAGGAACTTCCTTCTCTAGGAGAGTGCCATCTGCGTAGTTAATCCGCTCAGCGTAGCCAGTGCCATAGTACTTAGTGCTATCTGCAATGCTCTTTGTACGTCCTTGGTATGCAAAGTACATAGCGCGTTCCATAACATCATCGGCGTGAATAGCCGTGTCAAATGTTGGGCTGTACTTTCGAGTCTGTACCCCAGTTAGGATATCTGCTAGAACTTCTGGTCCATTAGTTTTACCCATCAAGGACTGAACAGAATCCCTGGCGTCCTTGTGGAGTAGTAGTTGCTCTTCGCCAGTGTTTAGGTCTTTAAAGTTAAACATGTAGGTAATTTTTCTATCACCTGTGATTGCAGCCCTGATCTCCCACTCGATACTCTTACCATTATCGTCTGAGCGCTCTCGCATCAGTACAAGGTGGCCCTGATCGTTGAACTTAGAGCCCTTATATGTCTTAGCTAGAAGGTTGAGCATAGCATTAGGGTCTCTCGGCTGCGACGCTTTACCCTTCTCGTTTACCTCAATTTGAGCTTCGCCGTCCTCGTTGACCAGCCCTGCTAACTTGTTTTTTCGGAAAGCGTCTATGTCGTCCGCACTCAGTGCTTCGCGGGGGATTAGCTCGCTATCGTCAGATGTGCGGTCTGCTGCTTCGGGCTCAGCGGGGGCCTTAGGCTTCTCCGCTGTAGGAACTACTTCAGGCTTTGGCTTTCTAGGAGCTTCTGGCTTTTTAGGCTTTTCGGCTACAGGCTTCTTTGGAGCAGGAGCGTCTTCAGCTTTACGAACTCTCTGGAATCCTACTTCGCCTTTAAACCTACCTACGCTTGCTTCTCTGTCGTAATCTTGCACAAAGACTTCAAAAGTGCCGTCGCTCTTTTCCTCAACTTTAGTTACTACCTTTAAGCCCTGCTTCGCACCCAAGGAAATTACGTCTCCACGCTTGAGGTCTTTAGCGCCAACCTCTTCGGGGACAATCTTGGCTTCGTTGATTACGGAATCTAAGTCTGGTGCCTCTCCCGACAGATCAGAATTCATAATGCCATGAATAACTGAATCCTGAACATCGCCATCAATGGCTGGAGATGAATCTTCTCCGTTGACTAAGTCCGAAACCTCGTCGCCCTCTAGGGTCTCCATTGCTGGGGGCAGCTGTGCTAGTGGCTCCTTGGAGCGCTCTGCACGAAAATCTTTATCTTCTTCATCATCAAGACCGTTTGTGGCCAGTTCAATGTCTAGGTCATCAGCTGGCTGAGGGTCCATCTCTGATAGCGACTGTGGCTGATCTGCTATTGCCTTAGGCAATGTGTGTTGGATGTCGGGGTTAATCCCCTTCTTCTCCAAGTATTCTCTGTCTAATTTGATCTTAGATTCTAGTTCACCGTTTTTAGGGTTTACGGTTAGAACGGTGTTTTCAGGTATCCCCTGTGACTCATACCCTTTGCCAACAAGCATACGGATATTGTTCTTTTCACCCTTTTTAGTGGCAGTACCACCAATGGCCTTACCCTTTACCTTGCCAATGCCCGTGATGGATGTGAACAGTGCTGCACCAGTAGGTATCCAGCGACCCTTTTTATCACGGGGCTGTAGGCGTACACGTAACCTTCTGGACGCAGATGAATTACCATCTGATAAAAGTGTATTGAGGTCAGGCATTAACATCCTCTTAAGTAAGTGGGAACTACTAAAATTTTACCCTATTAGTATTGTCGTTAGTTAGACATCAAAGAATTGACCAAGGCAGCGGTGTGTGCAGACAGCCCTCCGCTGGACACTAAAGCCTTTACCCTAGAGGTTGCATGCAGTGCTTCGATGGCATCTGCCTCTGAACTTAGGGCAGTTTTCACTGCCTCTCTCGCAGACTCTTCTAGCTCTGGAGCAGATGCAGCCCAGTTAATTCTGGCTTGCAAGGAAGCTGTCAGTGCTAGAGCAGGGTGGCCCTCATTCAATAGGTCATTGTGTGAAGCGACTACATCAATGTCGTCTTCCATTCCTAGGGTTGCATACTCTAAGTAAGAA
>OOFT01000052.1_pt1 | contig 14544 bp, 16 predicted proteins | sample 1670301 | NCBI WGS metagenome assembly OOFT01 (sample SAMEA98140918, study PRJEB22522) | marine metagenome | biome: marine biome; feature: marine water body; material: sea ice | place: Arctic Ocean | collected 11-Sep-2015 | depth 0.3 m
CTTGCGAAAACCCACAACGTGGGAGCAGTTCTTGAAATTGAAGTAGGCGCGGTTGGCGGCGAAGAAGACGGCGTTGAGGGTGCAATCGACGAGCACCTCTACACAACTGTGGAAGATGGAATCAAGACGATAGAAGCACTGGGTATGGGCCAAAAAGGGCGATACCTGTCGGCACTAACTTTTGGCAACGTTCACGGTGTGTATAAGCCGGGCAACGTCCACCTGCGACCTGAGTTACTCGAGGAAATACAGCGTGAAGTAGGGGCGAAATACGGACAAGAGAATCCGTTTGACTTGGTCTTCCATGGCGGATCCGGATCAACTGACAAAGAGATATCCGATGCCGTTTCATTCGGTGTAATCAAGATGAACATCGACACCGACACCCAATACGCATTCACCCGTCCAGTGGTCAACCACATGCTAAAAAACTACGATGGGGTTTTGCGCATCGATGGCGAAGTTGGAAACAAGAAGCTCTATGACCCCAGGAACTGGGGAGCTGCCGCAGAGGCAGGAATGGCATCTCGAGTTATTCAGGCTGCCACACAGTTGGGTTCTGCCGGCAAGTCCGCCTGGTAGTTTTCTAAAAAGCTTCCCTAGGGGTTCTTAGCGCTTTTTGTTCGACGTGTCGTGACCTGCGCCCTTTAGCTCCTTGCGAAGCTCTTTTGGAAGCGAGAACTGGATGTCTTCTTCGGCAGTCGTAACAGTCGAAACGTTGCCAAAACCCTTCTCATCGAGGTAGTCGAGTACGTCCGAAACAAGCTCTTCAGGTACTGATGCGCCCGAACTCACTCCAACTGTTGCAACGCCCTCGAACCAGGAGTCTTCAATTTCTGATGCAAAGTCGACTCGATAGGCGGCTTTTGCCCCTGCCTCAAGAGCAACTTCCACAAGCCTGACGGTGTTTGAAGAATTTGCCGATCCGACGACAATCACAAGATCAGAATCGGCGCCTATTTTCTTGATGGCTACCTGACGGTTTTGGGTGGCGTAACAGATGTCATCACTGGGTGGATTCTCCAAGAGCGGGAACCTCTCGCGAATCTTTAGAACAGTTTCCATGGTTTCATCGACCGACAGCGTAGTTTGAGAAAGCCAAATGACCTTGCTCGGATCTTTCACTTTTGCCTTTGCAATGTCGTCATTGCCGTCAATTAACTGAACGATGCCTGGAGCCTGACCGGCGGTTCCCTCAACCTCTTCGTGACCTTCGTGGCCAACCAAAAGAATGTCGTAACCCTCTTTTTCAAAACGTTGAACCTCGCGGTGGACCTTGGTTACTAACGGACAGGTAGCATCGATGGTTTGTTGGTTCCTAGATTCGGCCATCGCAACTACCGCTGGAGAAACTCCGTGAGCACTGAAAATCATGACGCAACCCTCGGGGGCCTCATCGACTTCTTCCACAAAAATTGCTCCACGACGCTCCAAGGAGCGAACGACATGTTTGTTGTGGACTATTTGCTTACGAACATAAACCGGTGCTCCGTAGTGGTCAAGAGCCTTCTCGACCGCGATCACCGCTCGGTCTACTCCTGCGCAGTAGCCTCTCGGCGCCGCTAGGAGAACCTTCTTGTTCGATCCAGTGTCTTTTAGGTCGGTATTGTTGATAACAGTCACCATTCAATTCTACAAACCCCAGCAAGGAGGTCAGTTTGGAGCAAGCAGTTGGTAATGAGTTGCAATCCAAAGTTAGCACTGAGCATTCCCCCTGGCAGGTTGCCACTCTATCTAAATCACTCAAAGACTGGATTGAGAAACTTGGGAGAGTCTGGATTGAGGGAGAACTGCAGTCCTTCACCGAGCGTGGCACGAACATGTTTGGGTCAATCCGTGATCTAGACATTGAAAATTCAATTGAAATACACGCTTTTGCAAGCTCCGGAGCTGAGATAGCTTCTGGGCTCAGCCAAGGGGACCGAGTAGTAGCACTCGTACAACCGGTGTTCTGGCCGAAAAACGGCAAGCTAACGATGCGCGTTATCCAGATGCACAAGGTTGGACTTGGAGAGCTTCTTGAGCGAATCGAAAAACTGAAGCTTCAACTGATCTCCGAGGGCCTAACTGATGCGGGGCTAAAAAAGCCTCTCCCTTTTTTGCCAAACAAAATTGGTCTCATCACCGGGGCAAAATCTGACGCCGAGAAGGATGTCCTTCAAAACTCCCGGCTGCGCTGGCCCGAAGTCGATTTCGAAGTGATAAACACACTAGTTCAGGGCGATCGAGCAGTGGCAGAAATCATTTTGGCTCTTGAGCAACTGGACATAATGCCTGATGTGGACGTAATAATTATCGCCCGTGGCGGTGGAAGCTTCCAAGATCTCCTCCCTTTTAGCGACGAGCGCCTGGTGCGGGCTGCTGCCGCAGCCAAAACACCGATTGTCAGCGCGATTGGCCACGAAAATGACCAGCCACTTTTAGACTTAGTTGCGGACCTCCGAGCATCAACGCCTACTGATGCCGCTAAAAGAGTTGTCCCAGACATCGCAGAAGAATTTTCCAAGCTCTCCAATGCCGCGGAACGAATTTGGTTTCGAATGTCGTCACTGGTTGAAAACCAGCAGCAAAGCATTACCTCGATGAGGTCCCGGCCCGTTCTGGCATCTCCATTCGGTTTCGTTGATAACCAACAAGAGATTTTGACCCAGGCAACCAGAAGGCTTGTTGAAATCTTGGGATTCCGAATTGAGCGGAGCACTGCTGAGGTTGAGCAGTTACATGCTCGCGCTAGATCCCTATCGCCGCAATTGACTTTGGAACGCGGCTACGCGGTGATAACTTCGGCCGATGGCAAGGTAATCAACAAAGCAAAAAAAGGCGAGGCCTTTAGTGTCATTTCAGCCAGCCAGGAAATTTCAGCAACAGTAGATGATGTTAGGGAGAGAGATGTCAAAAGAAATTAGTTCACTGAGCTACGAGCAGGCCAGGGACGAGCTTCAGGAAGTCGTTCAGCAACTAGAGCAGCAGAATGTGAGCTTAGAGTCCTCAATGGCCCTGTGGGAGCGTGGTGAGGCTTTGGCTAAGCACTGCGAAGAGTGGTTGAGTGGAGCCCGCAAGAAACTAGACAAAGCCTCCAAGGAGCGTCAGACCAAGTGAGCCTTACCCCAGAGCAGCGCCGAGCCAAACAAACCATAAGAAACTTAATCCTTTCGCTAATTGTGACCACGGGTCTGGTGGCGGCAATCTATCTTGGTGTTCCAAGGGATGACAGCAATCGAATTGCTGCGGTGGACTACCAGACAATCTCAATCGAAGCCTCAGAGTCACTCGGGCGGCAAGCCCTGAGCCCTGAGGTCCCTTTGGACTGGTGGGCTAACGCGGCACGATTGGAGACAAACCTCGGAGTTGTCAGTTGGTACGTCGGATTCGTGACCGAGGACAACCAGTACATTGGACTTTCTCAAGCTTATGATTCCAATCCCTCCTGGGAGAGCGACTTACTAAGCAGTAACTTCCAAGACGGGCAAATTGAACTGTCGGGATTGACCTGGGAAATATGGCCAACAATAAACCCGTCTTCTCCTCCCGGGACCACTGAATATGCGCTTTTGCACCGACTTGAGAATTCCGTGGTTGTAATCTATGGAACAGCTGTAACAGCTGATTTTGAAAAGCTGGCAAAAGCTATTTCATCTGAACTCAACTAGGAAACGTATGGCCGAAGTTCTGAGCTCCGAGCAAGCTTGGAGCAAGCTAGTGCGGGGCAATAAGAACTTCGTATCCGGTGTCCCCGAGCACAGGCATCAAGACGCTGAACAACGGCGCGAGCTAGCAGGAGAGCAAACACCATTCGCAGCAGTTTTTGGCTGCTCAGACTCGAGACTTGCGGCCGAGATGATCTTCGATGTTGGGCTTGGAGACTTATTCGTTGTTCGAAATGCAGGTCAAGTGTTGGCAGAGACAATTCTGGGTTCCCTGGAGTTCGCAGTTGAAGTGATCGGCGTTCCACTGATACTGATACTCGGCCACGATCAATGTGGGGCTATCAAGGCTGGCATGGCCGCTCAAGAAGGAAAGCTATCTGCAAAAGGCGAGTTCATCCACAATATTGTTAACCGAATTACTCCTACCATTGAGCGCGGCCTAGCACTTGGAGAAACGTCAATCGACGAATTCACCAACCGCCACATCAAGGACACCGTTCAAGAAATTGCCGACAGATCTGCCGTTATTAGAGATGCAATTAAGGCCGGTCGAGTTGCTATCGTCGGAGCACAGTACAAACTAGAGCTTGGTGAAGTCCACGTCGTCGAATATCGTGGAAAAATCGAATTAGACAGATAGCGAGAGATTGATGGAATATCGCATAGAGCAAGACACAATGGGCGAAGTAAAAGTTCCCAAAGACGCTCTCTACAGAGCTCAGACTCAACGTGCGGTTGAAAACTTTCCAATCTCTGGAACCAGATTAGAAAAAGAACAGATAGTTGCGCTGGCCCGCATCAAAAAAGCTGCAGCACTAGCTAATGCCCAGCTGGGCATTCTCGACGAGAGTATTTCCACATCAATTCAGTTTGCCGCTGACCAGATTATCGCCGGCAAACACCATGAGCACTTCCCAGTAGATGTATTTCAAACCGGCAGTGGCACTAGTTCGAACATGAACATGAACGAGGTGTTAGCTACCCTGGCCACGACTCACTTGGGGTCCGAGGTTCACCCAAACGATCACGTAAACATGTCGCAATCCTCCAATGATGTATTTCCTACCTCGGTTCACGTCGCAATCACTAGCGCGCTCATCAAAGACCTCCTTCCCTCACTTGACTACCTAGCCGGACATCTTGAAAAGAAGGCAGCCGCATGGAGTGATCTCGTGAAGCCTGGCCGTACCCATTTGATGGACGCGACCCCGGTTACTTTTGGACAGGAATTTGCTGGCTATGCAGCCCAAATCCGATACGCGATCGAGCGAGTTGAAGCGACCCTGCCAAGAGTCAGCGAAGTCCCGCAGGGCGGGACCGCCACTGGCACTGGCATAAACACGCCTAAGGGCTTCCCCCAGGCAATAATTAGCCATCTAGCCAAAGAAACCGGCCTCCCGATCACCGAGGCTCGCGACCACTTCGAAGCACAGGGAGCTAGAGACGCGCTAGTGGAGGCATCCGGTGCGCTGAAAGTTTTGGCGGTGAGCCTAACTAAGATAAACAACGATATTCGCTGGATGGGGTCTGGCCCAAACACTGGACTCGGCGAACTACAGATTCCGGATCTTCAGCCCGGTAGCTCGATAATGCCGGGCAAGGTCAATCCGGTAATCCCGGAGGCCGTGCTAATGGTTTGCGCAAAAGTAATTGGAAATGATGCGACCGTCACTTGGGCCGGCGCAAGTGGAAACTTCGAGCTGAACGTTGCTATCCCAGTCATGGGAAACGCCCTCCTGGAGTCAATCAGGCTGCTTTCAAACTCAATGCGCGTACTCGCCGACAAAACAATCGACGGCTTACTGGTGAATCAGGATAGAGCCAAGGCACTCGCAGAATCATCACCAGCGATAGTCACGCCGCTGAATAAGGTCATCGGCTACGAAGCGGCCGCAAAGATTGCCAAGCACGCGGTGGCAAACGGTGTCACGGTGAAACAGGCTGCGCTTGATCTGGGGTATGTCGACGGCGACACACTGAGCCTCGAGCAACTCGACCAACTGCTAGCAGTGCTACCTATGACGAGGCCTCCCCAGTAATCACTGCCGACACCGGTGAATATGAAACGACTAAAAACCCAATGAGTAAATAGGGACCCAACGGTATTAGCGTTCGGGGGTTTAGTTTTCCCATCACTAAACCAATAAGGCTGATTGAGCTTGCCAGAGCCAAGCTAAGACTGAGAGAAAATAAAACTAGAACCGGCGAATGCCAACCTAGGCAAACATGCATCGCGGTCAACAGTTTTACGTCGCCCATGCCGATTGCGCCGAATCTAGCCAGCAGGTAGCCGACAAGAGCAGTTACCACCCCAAGGGCAATGCCAGCCGCAAAATCCACCCACAGAGCCTCAAGGAGGCTGCCAAGCAATGTTCCCGCAGTAGCAGTGGCGATCAAAAAGTAGGTATACCTGTTTGGAAGCCGGTGCTCTCTAATATCAGTGATCGACAGTGGGATGGCGAGAGCAGCAATGAGTGCTATCGGAACCAAAGATAAATAACCTGCGGGCATCACCACAAGCTAGAACCAAACTGCTTGAGCCGTTCTGGGTTATCCCCAGGTGTTAGTCAAGTAGCTCGGTTACTAGCGCTGCAATTTCGCTTCGCTCGGACCTGGTCAAAGTTATGTGACTGAAGATTGACTGGCCTTTTAGCTTCTCTACAACGGACGCAACTCCGTCGTGCCTTCCAACTCTTAGGTTGTCGCGTTGAGCCACGTCGTGAGTCAAAATAACGCGGGATTTTTGACCAATCCGAGAGAGCATTGTCAGTAGAACGTTCCTCTCAAGCGACTGTGCTTCATCGACGATTACGAAGGTGTCGTGGAGCGATCGACCGCGAATGTGAGTAAGCGGCAAAACCTCGAGGATTCCACGATTCATGACTTCTTCGATTACCTCTTTAGAAACCAGCGCCCCGAGGGTGTCAAAAACTGCCTGGGCCCAGGGGTTCATTTTCTCGGCCTCGGAGCCGGGCAGGTAGCCTAGCTCCTGACCACCCACGGCGTAGAGTGGGCGGAACACCATTATCTTCTTGTGTTGGCGTCTTTCCAAAACTGCTTCTAGGCCCGCGCATAAAGCCAAAGCACTCTTTCCTGTTCCCGCGCGTCCCCCCAGAGACACGATGCCCATTGCCGGGTCCAGCAGTGAATCAATGGCAAGCCTTTGCTCTGCCGAGCGGCCATGAAGACCGAAAAGGTCTCGATCGCCCTTGACTAGACGGATAGTGCGGTTTTCGCTAACTCGACCCAGGGCACTTCCTCTTTCAGAGACCAGAACCAGACCAGTGTTCATCGGCAACTCCTTGGCCGACTCATGGACTAATTCCTCGTTGTCGTAGAGGTTTGCCATGTCATCGCCAGAAAGCGACACCTCGGCAATACCGCTCCACTCATCGGTTGCCAGCTCGTGAAGGTACTCCTCAGCGTTCAGGCCGATAGATGAGGCTTTTACTCTCATCGGAAGATCCTTGGAGACGAGCGTCACTTGGAAACCCTCGTTTTGAAGGTTTGCCGCTACGGCCAAAATGCGGGAATCGTTGTCCCCCAACTGAAACCCCGTTGGCAAAATGCTTTGCTCAATGTGGTTCAGCTCTACCCTCAGGGTACCGCCGTCGCCTACTTCAACAGGGAAATCAAGTCGCTCGTGCTTTTTTCGAAGGTCATCCAGAAGGCGCAGCGCCTTTCTTGCGAAGAACCCAATCTCTAAATCGTTCCGTTTTTTCTCAAGCTCATTGATAACCACGATTGGCAAAACAACTTCGTGTTCGGCAAACCTGAACATTGCTTTGGGGTCGGATAACAGCACAGAGGTGTCAAGGACGAATGTCCTTACAGCGGTTGGTGTGTGTTCCTTGGTTTTCTTGGCTCTTGGGCTCACCGCCTCAGGCTCAATTCCGGCTTTGTTTTTCGAATTCGTCCTGGGGCCTGAGGTATTTGCCAATTTAGCTCCTATCGGTGTGAACCTTTTTCTAAATCTAGACCTGCGTTTTTCGCAAGTCGTAAAAAGACACGCCGGAAATCAAATCGTTCACCTAACTAATTGCTAACTTCCGTAGCGGCGATGCCTGCCTTGAAAGTCTCGAAGCGCCCGCAGAAAATCGACTCTCCGAAAATCTGGCCAAAGAGCCTCTGCAAAGTAAAACTCGCTATTGGCGCTTTGCCAAAGCAAGAAACCGCTTAGGCGCTGTTCACCGCTGGTTCTAATTAGCAAATCGGGATCTGGCTGGCCGCCGGTGTAGAGATGCTCCGCAATCAGCTCCGGGGTCATTACCTCAGCAAGCTGATCAACGGTACTCCCGTCTTTTGAATGCTTCCGCAATATATCCCGCATGGCATCTGCTATTTCCTTACGCCCCCCGTAAGCGATCGCAAGGTTCACATGCGTTCCAGAATTACTATTGGTCGCTTTTTCAACAGCCTCTAAACGCCCAATCGCTGACGCAGGAAGTGCCTCTTTATCACCTACCATTTGCAATTTCCAGAGCCCAATATCCGCCAACTCCTCGCTCATTGAAACGATGATATCCAGAAGTTCGGTCAGCTCTTGACTAGTTCTTCCCTTGAGGTTGTCGGTGGAAAGCAAGTACAGAGTCACGTGCTTCACGCCCAGATCGGAGCACCATAATAAAAACTCGATAATCTTTTTTGCCCCGGCCGCGTGACCTTGGCCGGCTGCCTCGAAGCCCTGGACTTTGGCCCAACGTCGATTTCCATCAACCATCACGCCAATGTGTTTGGGCATATCCTCTTTGCTCAGGTTCCGCTCAAGAACTTTGGAATAAAGGCCGTATAGCAAATTTTGCACATTTTTAATGCTACCCGAAACAAGTCGATGCCTTAGCCTTAAGAACATGGCAAAGTCAGATTCTCCGGACCCTCTTCACATACCACTCAACGGGCTCAAGGGCTCCGTCACTCAAGACGATTTCCGGCCGAGCTGGAGAGGGTGGATTCATACCGGAGTGTTACCGTTCGTAATCGCTGCCGGAGTTCTGCTGATTGTCTTTTCCGACGGCTGGCAAGCCAAAACTGCTGCGGCGATCTACTTCGCTAGTTCTGTTTTGCTGTTTGGAAACTCTGCCCTGTATCACCGCTTCAACTGGGGGCCAGTTACCAAGGTCGTCCTGAAGCGTATCGATCACTCAAACATTTTCCTGTTGATCGCGGGAACATACACCCCGATGGCTGTCACCGCTTTAGTCGCCGACAAAGGCGTCTGGCTATTGACCGCAGTCTGGTCAACAGCGCTTCTGGGAATTGGATTTAGAATTTTCTGGATCAATGCGCCCAGGTGGCTGTACGTTCCGATTTACTTGGGAATGGGCTGGATAGCAGTTCTATTCGTTCCAGATTTTCTTGAAACAAACTGGGTCATGATGACGCTCGTAATTGTTGGTGGACTGTTTTATTCACTGGGAGCCGTGTTCTACGGTCTAAAGCGCCCTAACCCATCTCCGAAGCACTTTGGCTTTCACGAGATTTTCCATGCCCTTACAGTTGCGGCTTTCTTCTGCCACTGGACCGCATGTCTACTTATTGGTCTGGACCCTCTTGTGGGCTCGATCGCTTCGGCCTCATAGGAGGCTCCGGCCGATCCGGCTTGGTGATCTCCATGCTTCCCAGCTCTTCTGCTGCGAGCTTTGCCCTGATTTCGGTGCGATAGCGAGTGTCTCTAACTCTGCGGTTCATGTCAAAAATTAGAGCCACGGCGATACCGGCTACTGAAAAAGTAACGATAAAGCCGATAAGGCCAGGTGAGTTGTACGTGTCGTCAGGCACTGGGATTGGAGTGGCAGTAACTTCGATAAGTATCGCTAGCAAGAAATCCATTACTCAAGTATTCCACCTGTGCCTTAAACTTTTCGCACGATGACAACAAATGAAGAGCTCCTGGCTGAGCGCTACGGCGCTAAAAAACCAAATAACCCGATTAGAAATCGGGTGCTTTCTATACTCGGGGTGGCTGGCCTGGTCGCAATGGCTGGATACTTTGCGCTGGCGAACTACTCCCCGGTCACAAGCACCGACGTGGGATTCCGGGTGCTCTCAGATTGGCGTACCGAAGTCGATTTTGAGCTTAGTAAACCAGCTGAAGCAGTTGTTGTCTGCTCCTTTGAGGCCTTAGATAACAGCTTCGGAGTTGTTGGCTGGGCGGAGTATGAATTTGGACCTTCCGAAACCACAACCAACCGGTACACCATAAATCTCAATACCTATTCGATGGCCGTAACAGGCTTGGTCGACGAGTGCCGGCTGCGTTAGAGTATTTATGGCTCGCTAGGCGAGCTGTTTTAATACCTGAAAGAGATTTTTATGAGCGACGACCTATTGCTTACCCAGGCAGCCTTCGACAGGCTCATGGCTGAACTCACTCAACTTATGACAGTTGAGCGGGGGCTGATAAGCCGCAAAATCCAAGAAGCCCGCGAAGAAGGCGACCTGAAAGAAAACGGGGGCTACCACGCCGCCAAAGAAGAGCAAGGCAAACTGGAATCCAGAATCAACCGACTTCAAAACATGCTCGGAAATGCCGAGATCGGCGAAGCCGACCCTTCGGATGGAGTTGTCAAACAGGGCCTCGTCGTTAGCTGCAATCTAAACGGTTCTCCGATGGAGTTTTACCTGGGCAGCAATGAGGTCTTTGACGGGACTGAATTTCAAGCGAAAATCGACGAGGGTGATCTCGACGTTTACAGTCCAGATTCACCGATTGGCAAAGCGGTCATGGGGCAAAAAGTTGGGAGCTCCGTTAGCTTTAATGCGCCAAACGGTAAGGAAATAGCAGTCGAAATTTCCGGTCTAAAAAACTTTAACTTTTAGTCTTCAGTCATTCTCGGGCTGAGGCCCGCTGCTTTCAGCGACTCGAAGACCTCGTCGCGGTGAGACTTCCCACGCGTTTCGATGCTCAGCTCCAATTCAACTTCACTAATTTGAAGGCCATCACCGTGCCTTGTGTGAAGAACCTCTACAACGTTAGCTCCGGCGTCTGCTACGGCCTGCGCAGTAAGGACAAGTTGTCCGGGACGGTCAGGAAGCATTACGGCTATGTTCGTGTATCGATCAGAAGCTGCCAACCCGTGACGGATCACTCGCTGCAATAGCAATGGATCGATGTTCCCACCCGAAAGTATTACCGCAGTCGTCCCGGATAGTTTGACCTTGTTCGCCAAAATTGCCGCAACTCCAACAGCTCCACCAGCCTCGACTACCAGCTTTGACTTCTCCATGACAATGACCATGGCCTTAGCCATCTCGTCTTCGGTAACGGTAACTACTTCGTCGACGTGCTGGCTTATAAGATCGAACGGAATTTGACCAGGCTTGCCCACGGCGATTCCGTCCGCAATTGTCGGTAACATTTTTATCGCAACCGGTTTTCCTGCTGCAAGAGACACTGGATAAGCCGCTGCTGCTTCGGCCTGTATTGCAATAATGTTTATCTTTTTTCCGCGTTTTGCCGCCATGAGTTTGGCGACGGTTGCGACGCCGGCAGCCAACCCTCCTCCGCCCAAGCACACCAGAATGTTGTCGACATCAGGAAGGTCTTGGAGGATTTCAAGCCCCACGGTGCCCTGCCCAATCACTACGTCTCTGTCGTCAAAAGGAGGAATCAATACCGCCCCTGATCTCTCGGTGAACTCCCGAGCAGCCTTCATTGTTTCGTCCACAAAATCGCCGGTCAGGATAACCTCGGCGCCGAAATCTAGGGTTGCTTGATATTTAGGAAGTGACGCGCCAACCGGCATAAAAATGGTGGCGCTAATTCCAAGCTCTTTGGCGGCATAAGCAACGCCCTGTGCATGATTTCCGGCCGATGCTGCCACCACTCCCCGAGCTCGATGCTCTGGCGATAGTTTCGAAATTATGTTGTAGGCACCGCGGAGTTTAAAGGAGCCGGTTCTCTGCAGATTTTCACACTTAAAAAACACCGGACTGTCGATGTATTCGCTTAGCCAGTCGCTCTTGAGTAGCGGAGTTCTCACAGCAACATCGCTGATGGTCTGCTGAGCATCTTCGAATTGCTCTAGCGTAATTGGTTCAACTGCTGCCATTGGGAAACCTCAAAATCTAAGAATGAGTAGAAGTCTAGTGATTTAGAAGCTCCTACCAATTTGCTTGAGTCTTTCGACTCGCTTAGTTATCGGGGGGTGAGTTGAGAATGCGCGCTCCACGAACCCGGGTTTAAGGGGGTCATTTATGTACATGTGCGCCATGGCGGAGTTTGCACGCTTCATGGGCTTTCCAAATTCACCGAGCTTAACCAGTGCCGAGGCCAGGCCATCTGGGTAACGAGTCATCTCAACCCCGGAGGCGTCAGCCAGGTATTCACGCTGTCTAGACACAGCAGCCGAAACCAGAGGTCCAATTAGCCAAGCGATTATCATTCCGACAACCCCTGCTAAGACGAGAATCAATCCAAGTTGACCGCTGTTGCGATTGTTTCCCATTCTGGAATAGAAGGACATGCGAATTGCTATGTCTGCCAGTAGGCCGACGGCAGAAATCAGTCCAAAAACAATCATAGAGACGCGAATGTCATAGTTTTTCACGTGAGCCATCTCATGGGCCATGACACCCTCAAGCTCGTTGTCATCCATGATCTCCAGCAAACCGGTCGTAGCTCCAACGACTGCGTTTTCGGGATTTCTTCCGGTAGCAAAGGCGTTTGGAGCGGCGTCTTCGATCAGGTACACCTTGGGCATCGGCATGCCCTGTGAGATGCTTAGATTCTCTACTATGTTCCACAATCTTGGATTATCTTTTTTCTCAATTTGCTTGGCCCCACTCACGGCAATCGCTATTCGGGAGCCGGCGTAGTACTGGATCAATGCGTAAACGATGGCAAATGCCACGATAAAAATCGCACTGGACCCGTTGCCGCTGTAAGCGCCCCAGAGAAAGGCGATGCCACCGAGGAGCACAATGAAACCGGTGATTATAAATACGGTATTTCGTTTATTTCTGGCGATCGCCGAGTACATGTATGGCGCTTAGAACTTAACTGTAGGCGGCTCTGCAATGGCGTCGGGGTCTTCAACCTCGAAGAACTCACGCTCAGAGAAACCTAGGTTTGAAGCAAAAACATTATTTGGGAACTGCAAGATTTTCGTATTTAGTTCGCGCACTCCGCCGTTGAAAAAGCGTCTGGCTGCCATGACCTTATCTTCGGTATCGGTAAGCTCTCGCTGCAGCTCAAGAAAGTTAGTAGACGCTACGAGCACTGGATACGCCTCTGAGACCGCGAAAAGGCTCTTCAAGGCTCCCTGAAGGGCCCCCTCGGCTTTTCCTGCTTGAGCTGGGTGCTCGAGCGCCTCGGGCGAGACGGTGGCAGCTCGCGCTTTGGTTACATTTTCGAAAACTTCTTTTTCGTGGGACGCATAGCCTCGGACGGTTTCAATCAGATTGGGGATCAAATCTGCTCTGCGCTTGAGCTGGACAGTGATGTCGCTCCAGGCCTCATCTACCCGAACCTTGAGGGCTACCAACGCGTTGTATGTCACCCATAGGAATAGCCCTAAAAGTACTACTACTCCGATTACGACCCAAATTGCGATATCCAAGTTATTCCTTACTGTCCAGAGTCAAAATCTTATGATCTTTTGCTGTGATGTGACTGACAAACCTGGTGCCCCGAGTGGGACTCGAACCCACACTGTGACGATTTTAAGTCGTCTGCCTCTGCCATTGGGCTATCGGGGCAAAGGACAAAATACCAAGGAGGTCTCCCAAGTTTTTTGTCCTAGAAATTACTTTCCAGTTTTGGCAGCCCAGGTTTGAAAGAATAATCGTGGGTTGCGCATTGCCTCGACACTTGAAAGGTCGCGGCCCAGGAAAATGTTCCAGAACCAGCCGGAGACAACGCGAATTTTGCGTTCCCAGGTTGGCATGGCTAGCCCATGGTAGCCGCGGTGCGCAATCCATGCCACAAAACCAGTTAGCCCAATTTTTCCGGACTGGAAAACACCAACTCCAATACCCAATCCGGCAACGGCCCCGAGGTTCTTGTGGTGGTAATCGTGAGGCGCTTCTCCTCGAATGTCTCCGACGATGTTCTTGGCCAAAAGCTTTGCCTGCCTGACTGCATGCTGGGCGTTTGGAACGCAGTAGCCTCCGACACCACCACCGGTCGTATCTGGAACAGCGGCTACATCCCCGGCGGTCCAAGCCCCTACAACAACTTTTTCACCATCGACAATTTGCAATCTAGTGTTAGCAGCAATTCGAAATCTGTCATCCAATGGAAAATCGGAGTTCTTAACAATCGGTGCGGCGGCAACGCCAGCGGTCCAGATAATCAAATCCGACTCCATCGACTCTCCAGTAGACAAGGTGACTAGACCCTTTTCAGCTGAGGAAAGCTGCGTGTTCAGGTGTACTTTCGCGTTGCGCTTTTCGAGGTTGGCTATCACCCAGAGCGAAGTTTTCAAGGAAACTTCGGGCATGATTCGTCCGGCTGCCTCGATCAAGTGAAATTCGATTTCCTCAAAATCAATCTGAGGGTAGTAGCGCACCAATGCGGTCGCCGCGCTGAGAAGTTCGGCGAAAGCTTCCACTCCAGCAAAGCCTCCCCCGACGACCACGGTTGTCAACAACCGACTTCGTGACTTGCTGTTTTTGGGCAGGGCTGCCGCACGTTCAAAGTTTCCGACCATGCGGTTGCGAATCTCAACGGCCTCTTCAACCGTCTTGATTCCAATTGCCTCTTCGGCAACGCCCTTGATCGGGAAGGTTCTGGTTACGGCACCAGCCGTCATGATTATTTGGTCATATTCCAAAACTCGGTTCTTGCCACCTGGAATCTTTACTGTTGCCTTTTTTAGCTTGTGGTTCACTTTGGTCATACTTCCGGCAATGAGTGTGGTCTTCCTCAAATGCTGACGGTGAGAGACGATAACGT
>OOFT01000053.1_pt1 | contig 14466 bp, 18 predicted proteins | sample 1670301 | NCBI WGS metagenome assembly OOFT01 (sample SAMEA98140918, study PRJEB22522) | marine metagenome | biome: marine biome; feature: marine water body; material: sea ice | place: Arctic Ocean | collected 11-Sep-2015 | depth 0.3 m
GGTTGAAAGATCCAAAGCGCCCATCTGGTTCGTTTATCTTTGCCGGACCGACCGGTGTTGGAAAGACCGAATTAGCCAAGGCTCTTGCGGAGTTCTTGTTTGAGGACGAAGACGCACTGATCGCGCTAGACATGAGTGAGTACAGCGAAAAGCACACCGTTTCTAGGCTATTTGGAGCCCCTCCGGGCTTCGTGGGCTACGAAGAGGGTGGCCAGCTGACCGAGAAGATTCGCCGCAAGCCATTCTCTGTGGTGCTGTTCGATGAAATTGAAAAGGCCCACCCAGACATCTTCAACTCGCTGTTGCAGATTCTCGAAGAGGGTCGTCTGACCGACGGCCAGGGACGCGTTGTGGATTTCAAGAACACAATCATCATCATGACCACCAACCTAGGTACTAGAGAAATCACAGGCAGCACGCTTGGATTCTCTCTTGAGGGTGACAGTCAGAACGACTACACCCAGATGAAGGGCAAGGTGAACGAGGAGCTGAAGAAGAATTTCAAGCCCGAGTTCCTGAACCGAGTTGATGACGTAATCGTCTTCCCACAGCTAACTCGTGAGGAGCTAATGCAGATTGTTGATCTGTTTATTTCGAGGCTTCAGCTGCGCCTGGACGACCGCGATTTGAAGTTGACCTTGACCTCATCGGCCAAGGAAAGACTAATCGAGCTTGGCTATGATCCGACCATGGGAGCGAGGCCGCTTCGAAGGGCTGTGCAGCGTGAAATTGAAGACGCAATTTCCGAGCGTATCCTTACCGGGTACATCGGTAACTCTCAGGACATCTTGGTTGATTTCCTTGAGGGCGAGTTTAGTTTCGTTGCGAACTCCAGAGAGATCGAGTCGATAACTAAGGCATGACCAAGGTTCAAAAGTATGAGGTGGTGAAGTCCTACAAGGACTTTGAAGTGCGCAATTATGCGCCCTTCATCACCGTCTCTACTCATGAGTCTGGAAACATACTTTCCGCCGGAAATCAGGGCTTTAGAAAGCTTGCGAATTTCATATTCGGGGGCAATGCGGAGTCAAGGCAAATCCCCATGACCACGCCGGTCACCCAAGTTCCTATTGATAACGGATATGAAGTTTCTTTTGTAATGCCTCATGACACGGCGATGAGCGACGTGCCCAACCCCTCTGGAGATAACCTGCAAATCGCTGAGCATCCGGCAGTAAAAATGGCGGCCATCAGGTTCTCTGGAACGGTGGGTGACAACACGTTTTCAAATAATGAAAAAAAACTCAAGGATCTGCTCCTGGCCCAAGGGATTGAGTTTGAACCGACGCCTATTTACGCTCGCTACAACGCACCAACAACGCCGTTCTTTCTGAGGCGCAACGAAGTATTGCTGGTCATCGACAAGTCCTAGTTCAAAAGGGTTAGGCTCAAATCTTCAAGTAGGCTCTAGGAAAACAGCCCAAACTAAGAGGATTCGACAATGACGTCCAACATGTCTCAAAACTGGGACGATGATCTCGTAACCGCCGAAGAACTCATCCCAATCATCGGCCGGCTCTACCGCCAAAACGGTGTGGTTTTATCAATCCACGGGCGCAGCCTAATCAACCGCAGCCCGATCGAATTACTTAAGGCACATCGCTATGCCAGGCACATCGATGGCCGCCCACTGGATGTTTCAAAGTGCTCAACCCTAGTCAGGTTGCTAGATCAGTTGAACCTGGGGCCAGCCTCAATCGACGTCGCCAGACTGCTCGCTACAAACACTGGAGATCTTGAGGGATTTGTGCGCCAGGAACTGGCCTCAGTGATTGACCACAGCAACGATGCACCGCAGGAAAATGACGTTGTGCTCTATGGATTTGGGCGCATTGGCCGTTTGGTGGCGCGAATTCTGATCGCCCAGGCCGGCGACCACCGAGGTTTGAACCTGAGAGCAGTTGTTGTTCGCCGGGGAAGTGAAGACGACCTGGTCAAGCGGGCAAGTTTACTTCGCCGAGATTCGGTGCATGGACCGTTCGAGGGCACCATCACGGTTGACCAGCACAATGACACGATAATCGCTAACGGAATACCAATTCGTGTGATCTACTCCGACAGTCCAGCCACCATCGACTACACCGCCTATGGCATCAACAGCGCCCTGATCATCGATAACACCGGTCGTTGGCGAGATGAGCAGGGATTGTCGCAACACTTGGAGAGCAAGGGCGCCGCCAAGGTTTTGCTCACGGCACCGGGTAAGGGCGAGCTGCCAAACATTGTTTATGGAATCAACCACGACGAGATAACCCCCGACCAGCGAATCATTACTGCGGCTTCCTGCACCACCAATGCAATCACCCCGGTTCTGAAGGTTATAGATGATGTCTTCGGAATCAACTTCGGCCACGTCGAGACCGTTCATTCATTCACCAACGATCAAAACCTGATCGACAATTTCCACAAGGGTGAGCGTCGAGGTAGATCAGCGGTTCTGAACATGGTGATAACTGAGACCGGGGCCGCCAGTGCTGTTGCCAGGGTGCTGCCGAGTTTTGCTGGAAAGCTAACCGGTAATTCGATTCGAGTCCCCACCCCGGATGTCTCGATGGCAATTTTGAACCTGACCCTCGACAAGACTGTTACCAAGTTGGAGCTAAACCAAGTCCTGCGGGACGCGTCACTGGAATCCAGCCTTCGAAATCAGATCGACTACATAGAGTCCCCGGAAGTCGTCTCGACCGACTTTGTTGGCTCAAACCGAGCTGGCATCGTGGACGGGCTGGCAACTATTGGCCAGGGCAATCACGCCGTGGTGTACATCTGGTACGACAACGAAAATGGCTATTCCCATCAAGTTCTTCGAGTTGCCCAGGCGGTCGCCGGTGTCAAGCGTGTTCTGTTCCCGCGATAACAAGGCGAGTGCTGCCAAGTTCTCGGTTTAAATTGCCGCAATCAGCGGCCAAAACACCCAGTTTTTCTAAGAACACCTAAGTTCTACTTTCTGCAACCGGCTAATTGGTTCATAATTACCTAATGTTCCAAATCCGATCAGCCAAAACCACTGACGTCCCAGCCATTAGCAAAATAGCTGCACCCTTGGTCGATAGCCGCGTGCTGCTGGGCAAGGAAATGGTCGAGACCTACGAAGCAATTCAAGAGTTTGTAGTTGCCGAGCAAGATTCCAAGTTGCTCGGCTTCGGTGCGCTTCACGTTATGTGGCAAGACTTGGCTGAGGTCAGGACTTTAGTCGTTGACGAGGAAGCAAAGCGCCAGGGGATCGGCAGAGCGCTTTTGTTAGAACTTGAAGTCAAGGCGCGAGCTCTTGGCGTCACAAGGGTGTTTTGTCTTACATTTGAAAAGGAATTTTTCTCTGCAAATGGCTATCAAGTGATTTCCGATGTTCCTGTCGACCCAGCCACCTACGCGGAGCTGGTTCGTTCGCACGATAACGGCGTCGCCGAATTTTTGGATCTTGCAAGAGTTAAGCAAAACACGCTGGGAAACTCGCGCATGCTCAAGCAGCTCTAGCTAGATTTGTCCCATGGCCCAATTAGACCCAGTGATTATTAGACGAAGAAGACTAGCTGCCTTGGGCATTCTGGCGATTTTAGTAGTCACAATTTGGTCAGTATCTCAGTTTGCAGTGGGCCAAGACCAGGCCGAAGTTGACGCTGGACCTCAGGAAACCGAAGTGGGTATTGCGGCTGAAATCACGGATTGTGCGCCAGGCGTAGTTTCTTTGACAGCAATGATCGGAACCTTCGACGAGGCGACAAAGGCCAACGAAACTCTAAACAATTTCGCAGAGGGTGTGGTTCCCTACCTTTGGTACGAAGTAACCAACACCGGTTTGGTGGACTGCAGGTTCAATGTTGGATCAAGAGTGACTTTTTTCACCATCACATCGGGTGAGCAAACCTACTATTCGTCCAGGGATTGTGATCGGTCCGAAAGTAATGATCTGACAGTTCTGCTTCAGGCAAACGCTCCGCTGAAGGCCGAGCCGTCGGCTTGGGATCGGGTCTACTCATCTTCTGAAGGCTGCAGCGCAGCGCAGGGGCTGCAGGCTGTTCCGGGCGGCGGAGCTACCTACAAGCTAAAAGCTGAGCTCAATGGAGTTATTTCCGAGGACGTTCGCTTCATCCTAAATTAGCTTCGGGCTGAGACGGGTCCGATTGGGCCAGTGCTTGAGTGAGGGCCTTTTTGAGCTGCCCACTTTTTGAATCAATAATTGTCTTGTGACCAAGTCGACTTGCCTCATTGGTTCGTTGCGAGAGATTAGCTACCCCGCGAACCTCTCCTGAAAGCGAAATCTCACCGAAGGCTGCGACTTTGGTTGAAACAGGTTTGTCGCTCACTGCAGAAGCAATGGCAATTGCAATGGCCAGGTCGGCGGCGGGCTCAGTGATCCTCATGCCGCCAACCGTTGAGACATAAACATCCTTGTCGCTAAGTGAAATTCCTGCTCGGCGCTCTAGCACAGCGAGCAACATTGCCACCCGGGAGCTGTCCACGCCGTTTGTGACGCGTCTTGGTTGCGGGGAGCTGCTCTTTACAACAAGTGCCTGAATCTCCGCCCTCAGCGGGCGCCTGCCTTCGACCGCAACGGTTATGCAGGTTCCAGATACCGGCATGGTGCTGCCGGAAACGAAGAGTGCGCTCGGGTCGCTAACTTCCACGATGCCCTCACCGGTCATTTCGAAACAGCCAACCTCATCGGTTGGGCCAAACCTGTTTTTCAAGGTTCTTACGAAACGAAGTGCTGTTTGACGGTCGCCCTCAAAGTGACAAACAACATCAACCAGGTGCTCCAGCGTTCTAGGTCCGGCAATGGAGCCGTCTTTAGTGACGTGGCCGACCAAGATAACCGGTGTCGAATTCTGCTTGGCGAGTCGAATCAGGTTGGACGCAACCTCTCTGACTTGCGCCGGCATTCCAGCGGCACCATCAATGTCATCAGAGCTAATGGTCTGAACCGAGTCCACGACCATTAGCTCAGGCTTTACCTGTTCGAACTGCCCAAGTACGTGACCTAGATCAGTCTCTGCTGCCAGGTATAGATTCTCGCTCAAGGCATTGGTTCGTTGAGCACGAAGCCTTACTTGGCTGGCGGATTCTTCTGCGGAAACGTAGAGCACTTTTTTACCACTCTTGGCAAGCCTCGAGGCAACCTCCAGCAACAACGTGCTTTTACCGACTCCGGGCTCACCTGAGAGCAGTATTGCGGCGCCGGCCACCAGGCCACCACCTAGTACTCGATCAAATTCAGAAACCATGGTTTTTTGATAGCCATCGGTTACAACTGCCACCTCGGTTATTGGCCTGGCTTCATGCCCGACCGAGATTCTGGCGGCCTTTGCTTTGGTGGTCTGTGCCGCCTCAGCGACTGTTCCCCAGGCTTGGCACTGACCGCACTGGCCCGACCACTTTAGAGTCGTCCATCCGCAATCCGAGCATCGATAATCAATTTTTGTCTTGGCCACAGGAACAAACTACCTTGGGTCACCCCCAGCTAGATAACCTAAGTGAATAAGACTTAAAATTTAGCTTCGAAGAGTTAGGGATCAGATGCGCAAACACTCGCAAGAACTGTGGCTGGTGCTGATGGTCTCTCTCGGTGCCAGCGCGATCTATTCGATTCTTAGTCTTGCCAGAAAACTAACCAGCACCCAAGGTTTAGCCGGCTCAGTAACGACTATCAACCAACCGCTTGCAAAAACCCCTTGGCTAGATTTAGTCAGCCAGCTTGCCTCGATCTCCCTGGCATTAGTGCCAGTGCTACTGGCTCTTTATTTTTTACGGATGGACAACATAAAAATCGGTCTTATCCCGGTAAAAAGGGACTGGCTTATCGGCATCTCGCTGCCTTTGATTATTGGCATTCCCGGCATCGCTCTCTACGCGGTTGCATTGAATCTTGGGCTAACTTCTAGGATTGTGCCGAGCTCTTTGGGTGACTACTGGTGGACGCCGGTCGTGTTGGTACTTGCCGCTCTGCGATCGGGCCTGCAGGAAGAAATTATCGCGGTTGCATTCTTTGCCAAAAAGCTAAAAATCATCAGACCGGAAATAACAATCATTTCGGTAATCATTCTGTCCAGCTTGTTCAGGGCCAGTTATCACCTGTACCAGGGTTTTTCTGCGTTCATTGGCAATTTTGTGATGGGCTTAGTCTTTGGCTACTTGTTCATGAGAACTGGCAGGGTTGCTCCGCTGGTGATCGCCCACACCATTATGAACACTGCAGTTTTCATAGGGTTTCCTCTGGTAGCCGGCTTCTTCTAGTCCTCGTAAGATTTGAAGATGGAGAAACTAAGAGTTTGTTTTTTGGGGACAGGGTCGATGGGCTCAGCCGTGTTAACCGGTTTGATTGCCAGTGGCCACCCGCTAGGGCTAATTTCCGCTACCACTAAGTCAATACTCTCCGCCGATGCCTTGCGCGCCAGGGGAATCAGCGCGATGGCGATCGAGGAAGCGGTTGACGCTAATTCCTTGCTAGCCGGCGATGCCGATTTGATTGTTCTGGGGGTTAAGCCTCATCAAATCAAAGATGTACTCGCTGAAATAAAAGATGAAATTGCCCCAAATGCGGTGGTCATTTCGATGGCTGCAGGAATCAAGCTTGCTTCAATGGCCGAGGTCTTACCGGGAAACCCCAATCTAATTCGCACTATGCCTAACACTCCCGCGCTTGTGGGGATGGGAGTCACAGGGGTGGCACCTGCTCTTAGCGCGTCAGCCGATGCAGTGTCAGCCACCATGGAGCTATTTGACTCTGTTGGCGCAGCTTTGGAGATTAGCGAGGATCAGATTGATGCCTTGAGTGCAATCTCCGGCTCGGGCCCGGCATGGGTTTTCTATATCATGGAACAGTGGGAGCAGATTGCTCAAAACCACGGCTTCACCAGGGAGCAAGCGGCTGTGATGGTTCGCGGCACTTTGGCCGGGTCCATCGACCTACTGGCTCAAAGCGACGAGGAGCCTGGGACATTGCGCTCCAAAGTCACAAGCCCCGGAGGTACTACCGAGCGCATTATCGATACTTTAGAGAAAGCCGACTTGCAGAAAATATTCGAAGCCAGCCTTCAGGCAGCACTTCAAAGGGCTGACGAAATCTCTGCCAGCTAGCTCTAAGCTGTAGTCATGGCAGATATTTTTGAAGCAGTTGCAGACCCTACCCGTCGCAAGCTCCTAGAAAGCTTGCTGAACTCCAATGTTGGTGGCTCCGGTGAGCTCACGGTTTCACAACTTGTTGAAATCACCGGGCTTGGACAACCTACGGTTTCTAAGCACCTAAAGACCCTTCGCGAGGTTGGCCTAGTCTCCGCACGCGAAGAGGGGCAAAAACGTTTTTACTCGGTCACCCCTGAACCACTTGAAGAGATTGAAGATTGGATGATTGACTTCCTGTCGCTTGACTTTGAAAGCGAAGATGAGGTGGTCGATGATCTAGCTCACAGTCTTGCCGGAGCTGGCGAGCAGCTTGGCCACTGGCTAACCGAGCGTTCCAGCTGGCTGACTGGTCAGCTAAAATCAAGGGCCTCCGAGGTCGACATCGACTTCAATGCGGCGGAGATGGGGCGCCGACTGGGTCGCAAGCTCGCCGATGCCAGGTCGGAAGCCGAGAAGTCGGTTAAGGATTTTGAGCGCATTGCTAAGCAAAAGGTTGAAGAAGTTATCGACGATGTGAAATCAGAAGCTCAGCACTTGGCCGAAGAGGTTCGCAACCGAGCTTCGAAGAAGTGACATCATGGCAAAGGGTGCTCAAGGCGACATAAGAGACTTTGCCAGACAACAGCTTAGGAAAAAGCAGGGGTTCAGGACATATCTGGCCGTCTACGCAGGAGTCACAGTTCTGGTCATCGCAGTTTGGTTTTTGACTTCTCCAGGGAGTTATTTTTGGCCAATCTGGTTTATTTTTATCATGGGAATCGGAGCGGTGGCGACTGGCCTAGATGCTTATGGGACCAGTTGGTCGAAGCCCATCACCGAAGCAGATGTTGATGCAGAGGTTGAGCGTCTTGGCCGTAGAGGCTAGACTGTTGAAGTTGACCATTCGGGCAATCACAAGTTTTATGAGGTTTTAATGGGTTCAGTTATAAAGAAGCGCCGCAAGCGTATGTCGAAGAAGAAGCACCGTAAGCTACTTCGCAAGACTCGACACCAGCGTCGCAATAAGAAGTAAGTATTAGTAACGAACCCGCCTTCGGGCGGGTTTTGTTTTAACCGCGTTTCAGGTCTCGCTTTTTGAATCTAAGAATGTCCCAGTTCGCTGCTTCGGCATATCTTGTGAGTGCCTTATCAGGATTCACAGCTACTGCGTGCTTTACAAGAGTCAGAAGTGGAAGATCATTTACCGAGTCCGAGTAAGCCCAAGACCTACTCAGGCTAATCCCACGCTCAACGGCTAGTTTCTTGGCGGCATTGCGTTTCGCTCGCCCATGAAGCGCTTCACCAACAAGTTCACCGGTCAACACTCCGTTGTTTCTCGCAACCACGGTTCCAAGCGCTCCGGTGGCACCCAAATCCTTAGCTATTAGCTCTGCAAGTTCGACCGGTGCGGCAGTTATCAACCAGACCTCGTGCCCTTGGGCAAGATGCTCTTTCACAGCGGCAACTGTTTTCGGCCACAGTCTCGGCTTTATTTCGGATTCGTACACGGTTTGCATCAGCGGTTCAAGAGAGCTTAGGGAGTACCCCTTGGTGACCGAAAGCGCGCGTTCCTTGAATCCAGCCAGGGAGTTGTTTTTCTCTCCTCGACGAATAAACATCATTTGCTCAAAAGCAAATCTCCAGATGTCTCGACGCTTTATGGTTCCATCCCGAAAGGCAATTTTGCCAAATAATATAGTGGTTGCACCGCGGACCAAGGTGTTATCGACGTCAAAGAATGCCGCAACTTTTTTCTCATTATTTGTCTTATTTACGGCCACCGCCACAGTCTATTGCTCTAAGCATTTCTAGTAGTGTTTGGGCGTGAACTCAAAAATTAGACTTGAGCTAATTACCAGGCAGGGTTGCCACCTATGTGATGAAGCCCAGGACGCACTGGCCGGGGTAATAGCAAGGTTTAGTGATGAGCACCCGAGCGCCTCATACATCGTTGAAACCGTTGACATCGACCGCAGTCCAGAGCTTCTAGCTAAGTACTCCGAAGAGGTACCGGTACTGCTACTAAACGACGAGCAAATTTCATTTTTCCGTATCGATGCTGACCGAGTTCTAAGAAAACTCAAGGCGCTAGTTTGACCACTAGAGACGGGTTTCCTGACGCCCTGAGGGGCTTTGCTCTCATTGGTATCGTGCTTGTTAATGCGCCTTTCTTTTCGGTAAACACAGTTCTGGGCCTTGGCGGGGCTGATGTCTCCAATGGCTGGAACTCAGTTCCAGTTTTTTTCATCACGAGTCTTGCTTTGGGTAAGTTCTACTTGCTGTTCTCCTTTCTATTTGGCTATAGCGCGGCTTATATCCTCAAGAGCGATAAGGCCAATGTGAGGCGCTTTCTTGCCAGGGCAGTGGTTTTGATTTTCTTTGGTGTTCTTCACGCAGTCTTTCTTTGGCACGGAGACATTTTGTTCATGTATGGAATTCTGGCGATTCTGCTTTTAGCCCTTTATTACCGGAGGGAAAAAGCTATTCGCCTAACGGTTAAAGTTGTCTACATTGTTAACGCGGCGCTACTTTCGCTACTGTCTTTGTTGCTATTTGCAGGGGAAATGTTGGGTGAGGATCTTGGCGAAACGGCAACTTCCAGTTCGCTTGACTCCTCGCTGGCAGTGGGGTCATTTCTGGATAACGCGGGCGCACGCTCCGATTTATGGCTCACCGGTCTACCAGGTAGCTTCGCACTTCAGGCTCCCTTTGCTTTCGCGGCACTTTTAGTCGGGGTGCTGGCGGCCAGAAAGCGATTTTTGGCGGATGGAGCTAACGCTGTGACCATGAGGAAGCTTGCGATATGGGGTTTTGCTATTGGCCTACCACTGCAGCTGATTGCCGCTTGGTTCTCACTTGTAAATCAACAGTCGGTCAATTACTCCGTTGGAGCAGAACTTGGCTGGTTTACGGTTACATTCGTCTCCGCTCCTGTGTTAAGTGCCGGGTATATCGGGGTGCTTTGGCTCCTAATGCAGCGTTACAAGCGCGGCTTTGGTTTGCTGGCAGCAGCCGGACGCCATTCGCTTAGTGTTTATATCGGCCAGTCGGTTATTCTCGCGTTTGTCTTCTCGGCCTGGGGCCTTGGTTTGTTCGGGATGCTGAACCTAACTTTGGTCACGTTGATTGCTCTTGGTGCTTGGCTGGTGCTTGCTGGCCTTGCGCGTCTGAATTCGAGGTATTTCTCATCGGGTCCGCTGGAGTGGGTCTTGAAAAAAGCCACAGAGCCATTTAGGGCAAGAGCATGAACTTAGAACAGCTCGGATTATTCGGGGTCTTTCTTGCGGGAGCCATTCCTTGGCTAGAGGCAATCGGTGTTGTTCCGGCCGGAATTCTGATAGGGCTGAATCCTTCTCTAACTGTTTTGTTTGCGGTCACCGGAAACGCGATAACAATCTTTTTGTTTGCCTTTGGCGCCAGCAAGCTTCGAAGTGGAATGCGGAAAAGACGCCTGGCCAAGGGTAAGACCGAAGAGTCGCCCAGAATCATTAAGGCCCAACGTTCCTTTGACCGCTGGGGTATTTACGGGCTGGCAATCCTCGGACCCTTGTTCATTGGTACTCAGTTTGCGGCTCTGGTTGCAGTGGCTGGCGGCGTCAAGCCGCTAAAGGCATCAATTGCAATAACTGCTGCGACTATCTTGTGGGCAGCACTAATTGCCCTTGCCTTTGTAGCTGCTGGCTTCGATTGAATTGCCGGTTTGGACGATTCGAATAACTAGTTGGATTCGGTCCGTTGGGCTTTTTCTAAGGTTCTAGACGGTTGGGACCACGGAACAAGAAGCTAGCCTCGCGGATGTTGGAAAGGTTTAGGAGCAACATGACCACTCTTGTTAGACCCATGCCAAAACCACCGTGCGGCGGGACGCCGTAGCGGAAAAAGTCAAGGTAGGAATTCAGGCCCTCTGGCTCTAGCCCTTTTTCCTTGATCTGCTCTGTCAGAACCTCAACGCGGTGCTCTCGCTGAGCTCCGGTCGTGATTTCGGTTCCCTTCCAAATCAAGTCGTAGCTCTTGGTCAGGTCCGGGTTGTCAGCATGCCTCATGTGATAAAACGGGCGAATGTTTTTTGGGTAGTCGGTTAGGAACACAAACTCGTGATCGTGAGTCTCTTCCACGTGAGCGGAAATCTGACGCTCGCCCTCTGGGTCTAGGTCTCCGTCTTGGCGCGGAACCTTATAGCCGCGTCCCTCGACGATTGAGTGAGCTTCTGCCAGTGGAATTCTCGGAAACGGGATGCTCGGGACCTTTACTTCGAAGCCGTATAGCGCTTCGATTTGGGCTCCGTGCTCGTCTTTGACGGCCTGGATTGCCTTGACCATAAGTTGCTCTTGGAAGTTCATCACGTCTTCGTGAGAATCAATCCAGCTCATTTCCATGTCGATCGAGACAAACTCGGTCGCGTGGCGTGAGGTGAAGGAAGGATCGGCACGGAACACCGGTCCAATTTCAAATACCTTGCCGAGGCCTGCGGCCATTGACATCTGCTTATAGAACTGAGGACTCTGAGCGAGGTAGGCGTGAGTTTCGAAATACTCAAGCTTGAATAGCTCGGCATGAGATTCAGATGGTTGGCCCATTAGCTTTGGGGAGTGAATCTCAACGAAGCCATTTTCAAGCCAGTGCTCGCGCCAGTTTTTCTCGATGGTGGTTTGAATTTTTAGCATCAATGCAACTTCTGGTCTGCGGTAGTCCAGGAAGCGCCAGTCCAATCGCTTGTCGATTGAGGTGTCATCCGCGATTGGGCTATCGGCCGATGATGCTCCAACAACCTCTAGCTCTTCTAGCAAAATCTCTACTCCGCCAAGCTTCACGCGCTCATCGTGCTTTAGCTGGCCCTTGATAATTACAAAGCTGCCGTGGCTAAGCGCACTGACTTGATCAGCAAGTGCATCTTCATCGGCCGGTCTCGGATAAGTCACCTGGACGCTACCGGACTCATCGCGAATGATGATGAACTGGATTCGCTTCTGGTCCCTTAGGGTTTCAACCCATCCGCCGATTGTGACGGGGCCGTCTTGGCCTTGACTAAGTGCGCTGGTGAGTGTGCGGTCTAGCATTATTTAGAATCCTCTGAGTATCTGCAGTCTGGACTAACTAACCCCAGTTTAGCGAGGGTAAACTTGAAGCTATGCCCGCTTCGCGCCTTCATCTAGTTCGCCACGGAGAGGTATTTAATCCTTCCGGTGTTTTGTATGAGCGGATTGAGGGCTTCGAGCTTTCCGATTTAGGCCACGAAATGGCCGAAGCGGCAGCAAAAGCGCTTTTGGCTCAGGGCCGAAAAATCAAGCGACTTATCGCTTCACCGCTTATTAGAGCCCAGCAGTCAGCTGCTCCAATTGCCAAGCAATTTGATGTCGCTGTTGATTTAGACGAGCGAGTTATAGAACCATGGAACAAGTTCAAGGGGATAAAGCTTGCGCCAGTGGCCTTTCTGAAGCGCCCGAGTCTGATTCTAAATCTTGCAAATCCGAAGCTTCCAAGTTGGGGTGAGCCCTACGACGAAGTAGCGGCTCGCATGCAGACTGCAGCCCTAGACGCTTGGGATTCAGTCGATGGCGGAGATGTCGTGATTGTTTCTCATCAGCTACCGATTTGGATGCTTTGTCGATCAAGCGCCGGATTAGAGCTTCCTCACAGTCCAAAATCCCGCAGGTGCTCCCTGTCCTCAATAACAAGCTTCGAGGTCATCAAAGGGAAGCTCACCGAGGTTTCGTATGCCGAGCCTGGCCTAGCTCATGCCGCCAACGCCATCGATGGTGGTGCAGTATGAATCTAAGAACAATCCTCAGAACAGCGATTGGCTTTGGGCTAATCGCGACGCTGCTTGCAGGTTGTGCAAGCGATCCACTGGCCGACCAGTTTCGAGCCGGAGACAATAAAAATTACATTGCGGGCGATGGAACAGTCACTGAGTTCGCCCTAGGCTCCAGGCCGGGGTTTGAAGCTTTTGCCGGCACCACCGAAAGTGGTCAAGTTTTAGACAGCTCGGCTTTTGAAGGCAATGTCATTGTTATGAACTGGTGGTATTCGGCCTGCGCTCCATGCCGGGCGGAGGCCGGCGATCTGGCAATGCTAAGTGTGGAATTTGAAGACAGCGTTCAGTTTGTCGGCGTGAATGTTCGCGATACCGCGGAAACAGCGTTGGCTTTTGATCGAAACTTTGGAATTGAATACCCATCTTTGATTGATGCTCAATCCGGACAGGTTTCACTAGCTTTTACTGGCGTTGTGTCACCGCAAGCAGTGCCGACAACAATCGTGATTGATCGCGATGGCAAGGTTGCCTCTCGTATTTTGGGTCGAATAGAAGCCTCGATCTTGCGAACGCTTATTCAAACGGTGGTTGATCAGTGAACCCAGGCGAGATTGCACTGAACGGGTCGATGCTCATTGCAGTTCCAGTCGCGCTATTGGCAGGGATAGTCACCTTTATTTCTCCCTGCGTTTTGCCTCTTGTTCCCGGTTATCTGGGCTATGTCTCAGGTTCCGCGAACACGAAGACCCGGGTTATGACTGGGGCGGTCCTGTTTGTTTTGGGCTTTAGCGCGGTATTTGTCTCGCTCGGTGTGCTGGCAGGAACAGCCGGTCTGTTGGTTCTGGTTAGAAACCCTTGGATACAGGTGGTTTTGGGTTTGATGGTCGTTGTTTTTGGCTTTGCCATGATCGGTCAACTTGGTTTCTTGCAGCGTAACTTTAAGCTCAAACTAAGCCCCAAAATGGGCTTGGCTGGAGCTCCGTTTCTCGGCGTGGTTTTCGCGCTTGGCTGGACTCCTTGTATTGGCCCGACCTTGTCGGCGGTTCTGGTTCTAGCTTCTGACACGGCGGACCCGTTGCGCGGGGGAATCCTAGCCACCGTTTATTCGTTAGGAATTGGGATCCCGTTTATTTTGATTGCGGCTGGGTTTGATTGGGCTAAAACTTCAGTTGGATTCATAAAGCGTCACATCAGAACCTTCAACTTGATTGGTGGAGCAATGCTGATTGTGGTCGGAATTTTGCTTATGACAGGTCTTTGGTTGCGTTTCAATAATTGGCTTCAGGAGGTGACAAGTGGTATCCAGCTTCCTCTCTAGGCTTTCGTTCTGGCCTCGATTCTTCTGGCGCCAGCTGACCTCGATGCGCAACGCGCTAATACTGCTGCTCTTGCTAGCCGTCGCAGCGGTGCCAGGCAGCGTTTATCCGCAGCGAAGTGCGGATCCAAACGGCGTGAAAGTGTTTTACGATAATGAGCCGGAGCTTGCAGCTGTGCTCGATCAGCTGCAGCTGTTTGATGTGTACCTGTCTCTATACACATCTCCGAGCCCACGAGACTCCTGAGCATCTCGTATGCCGTCTTCTGCTTGAAAAAAAAAAAAAACAAACACACAA
>OOFT01000055.1_pt1 | contig 14071 bp, 21 predicted proteins | sample 1670301 | NCBI WGS metagenome assembly OOFT01 (sample SAMEA98140918, study PRJEB22522) | marine metagenome | biome: marine biome; feature: marine water body; material: sea ice | place: Arctic Ocean | collected 11-Sep-2015 | depth 0.3 m
ACAACATGGAGTCGATTGCTCGTGCCGTGAACTCTTCATTGCAGCTTTCGAAGCGTGGTGGCGGAGTCGCACTCAACCTCTCAAATCTCCGTGAGATGGGTGCTCCAATCAAGAAGATTCAGAATCAGTCTTCTGGAGTAATCCCTGTGATGAAGATGCTGGAAGACGCATTCTCCTACGCAAACCAGCTTGGTGCTCGTCAGGGTGCCGGTGCGGTTTACCTAAATGCTCACCACCCAGACATCATGAGGTTCCTGGACACTAAGAAGGAGAATGCCGACGAGAAGACTCGCATCAAGACTCTCTCAATCGGTGTAGTAATTCCAGACATCACTATGGAACTGGCTAAAGCTGGCGAAGATATGTACCTATTCTCTCCATATGACGTAGAGCGCATCTACGGAGTCCCATTTGGTGACATCTCAGTTACTGAGAAATACCAGGAGATGGTTGACAACGCAGAGATCAAGAAGACCAAGATCAAAGCTCGCGTCCTATTTGAGCGCATCGCAGAGCTTCAGTTTGAGTCTGGCTACCCATACATCATGTATGAAGACACCGTAAACAACTCAAACCCTGTAGAGGGTCGCATCAACATGTCAAACCTCTGCTCTGAGATCCTTCAGGTGAACACACCGACCACCTACAACAATGACCTCAGCTACAAGGAAATTGGTAAGGACATCTCCTGTAACCTTGGCTCGCTAAATATTGCGAAGGTAATGGAGTCTCCAGACTTTGCTAAGACTGTTGACACGGCTATCCGTGCCTTGACATCTGTTGCTGACTCAAGCTACATTGATGCGGTTATGTCCATTGCAGAAGGAAACAGAAAGTCTCGTGCAATTGGCCTTGGTCAGATGAACCTACACGGTTACTTTGGCAAAGAGCGGATCATGTATGGAGATGCGGAGTCACTTGACTTCACTAACATCTACTTCATGACTATTCTGTTCCACGCTCTACAGGCATCTAACAAGATGGCCATTGAGACCAGTGACCCGTTTGACAACTTTGAGAAGTCAAAGTATGCAACTGGTGAGTTCTTCACCAAGTACATTGACGAGAAGTGGGAGCCAGAGACCCAGCGTGTTGCAGACATATTCAAGACAGCAAAGATTGACATACCTACACGTCAAGACTGGGCAGATCTTCGCGACTCTGTGATGCTTCACGGTATCTACAACCAGAATCTACAGGCTGTACCCCCAACTGGCTCTATCTCCTACATCAACAACTCAACCTCAAGCATTCACCCGATTGCTTCTCAGATTGAGATCCGTAAGGAAGGAAAGCTTGGGCGCGTTTACTACCCAGCGCCTTACCTAACTAACGATAACCGTGAGTACTTCCAGGACGCTTATGAGATTGGTCCTGAAAAGATCATTGACATCTATGCTGCGGCTTCTCAGCACGTAGACCAGGGACTATCTCTAACTCTATTCTTCAAAGACACCGCTACCACAAGAGACGTAAACCGTGCACAGATTTACGCATGGCGCAAAGGCATCAAAACTATTTACTACATCCGAATCCGCCAACTAGCTCTCGAAGGTACTGACGTCGAGGGCTGTGTTAGCTGCATGCTCTAGGAGGCATAAATGATAACAACAACAGCAAAGATCACAAGACCCGTTAACTGGAACAAAATCATAGATCAGATTGATCTTGACGTATGGAACCGACTGACATCCAACTTTTGGCTGCCAGAGAAGATTGCAATCTCTAATGACATCCAGTCATGGGGAACGCTAACCCGTGAAGAGCAGCTACTAACCATGCGCGTTTTCACTGGACTGACTGTGCTTGATACCATTCAGGGCACTGTTGGATCTATGAGCATCCTTCCGGACGCTCGGACCCCTCACGAAGAAGCAGTGATCACCAACATTGCTTTCATGGAGTCAGTGCACGCTAAGAGCTACTCTTCTGTGTTCTCGACGCTTTGTATGTCAGCTGACATCGATGAGGCCTTTCGTTGGGCAGAAGAGAATCCGTATCTTCAAAGGAAAGCTGAGATAATCCTTGAAAACTACAACGGTGAAGACCCGCTAAAGCGCAAGATTGCTTCCACTCTGTTGGAAAGCTTCTTGTTCTACTCTGGTTTCTACTTGCCGATGTACTGGTCCTCCAGGGCAAAGCTAACCAACACCGCTGATTTGATTCGTCTGATCATTCGTGATGAAGCTGTACACGGTTACTACATCGGCTACAAGTACCAACTTGGTCTTGCAGAGGAAACCGCTGAGCGTCAAGCTGAGCTTAAAGAGTTTGCTTACGATCTTCTCATGGAGCTTTACGAGAACGAAATTAAGTACACTGCTGGTATCTATGACTCAATGGGACTAACTGAAGATGTAAAGAAGTTCTTACACTACAACGCCAACAAGGCTCTTATGAACCTAGGCTATGACGCGTTGTTCCCTAAGGAAGTCTGCGATGTCAACCCTGCTATATTGTCCTCGCTGTCACCCAACGCTGATGAGAACCACGACTTCTTCTCAGGCTCTGGCTCCTCTTACGTAATTGGTAAGCACGAGTCAACGACTGATGACGACTGGGACTTTTAAGGAGAATTAGATGGACTGCGATTGCGACAATTGTCATTGCGGCGGTAAGAAGTAAAAAAAGAGCCACCCTGCGGGGTGGCTTTTTTTATGACTCGCGTTGTTGCCTAAATAAGATTAGCCGATGGGCTGTAGTTCAATCTGTACATTCTGCTCGTGAAACAGACCTTCAAGAGCTGGAACGTGCGTAAAGTTGATTTCGGTATTTCTACCGTCTCTGCCATTTGTTCCATTTGTTCCATCTTTTCCTGCTGGACCTTGCGGACCAACAAGGCTTTCACACACTACCTTGATCTCTGCTGTCTTCCCAAATGCCTGGTCAGCAATTGCTGGAACTCCGAATCCCAATGCGAATCCGAATGGTAGTCCTATGAATAGCCACTTTATACCTGTGTTTTTAGGCATCTGCATCGTACTTGCTCCTTGTTGTCGGTAGTACTGATTTACTACATCTATGACCCTATCAGTGCGGGAGAGAGTGTCCCCCTTTAATAGGTAGCTTTTTACTTGCTAAGATATTGATATGCCTACATATGCCTACATCTGTGAAAAAGGACATCCCTACGAGGAAGAACGTCTTATGTCTGAAGAAGCTACTAGATCTACTTGCGCTAAACCGCGTTGTAATGCTAAACTGAAGCGTATATTCGGAACGCCTAACATCACATTCAAGGGTGGAGGCTTCAACACCAGGCATGGCTAAACGCAAAACATAGGAGCACCGTGAGCACACACAAAATACGTAATTCTGACTTCTCAAACATGAAATTTCCAGAGTTCACTCGCGGAGGAACTGCTAAATGCATCGAAGCCGACCCTGAGATTTTCTACCCTCGAGAGATTGAGAACCACAAATCTAATGTCATTTCTCAGGTGTACGAGAGCGAAGCTCTAGCGAAAGAGACTTGCCGAGACTGCCCCCTAATTGCAGTGTGCTTAGAGTTCTCTCTGTTGAATAATGAGATAGGCATCTGGGGCGGGACTACAGAAAACGATAGAAAAGCACTTCGTAGACGCATGAGACGTAAATCACTTTTCTGAACACTTGATACAATAGAAGAGCCTGGGAGAGGCAAAATTAACTAGTTAGTTAAACGACCCCTAGGAGTAATAATGGGCTTATTGTTCGAAGTACTAAGAAGGACTTCCGCACTGATCTTGCTTCGCGTAAGCGGAACTTTCGCTGGAGGCTCCATTGCTGGAGTTGAGCTCTGGCAGTCTGCAGCTGTAGCTGCTTTCATTGGCATTATGGATGTTGCTGAGAACCTATCTCGTGCATACATGATCGATGGAAGACTCGACATGGAAGAGATCAACACTGCTTTCGGTGCCTCAGCTGTGTCAGACGAAGACAAAGCAATGGCAGAATCGATTCAGGAAGAAGTAAAGTAACCTTTTCTTCTCTAGAAAACCCCTCTTGACAACCTTGTCGGGAGGGGTTATTCTTTTAAACATGGAATTTGACTTTGAAGAGTGGCTAAAAATTGGAATTGAAAAAGGCTGGTGTGGGCCCGCAGTGTGCGAGACTCATGACGGTCTCCCCCTGGATGAGCTGGAGCTAGAAGGTTTTGATGAAGGCGGAGATCCTTGCATCCACATACTGCGTTTGTATGAAGATCCTGAGCACAAAGCACGAATAGAAGACAACCACTCCCCCTCGGTTTGGCGTGCTACCAATAGTGGTATTGAGCTGTAACACCAAGTGCCTAAGAAGAAATCTACAGAATCTTACGACTATAGCGATAACGACAGCAGGTCTGTCTTTGGCTGGTGTAGCAACGATCAGCACGAGGAGTGCAGTCAAAAGTTCTCTGGTCACACATGCTCATGTAGCTGTCACGGGCTGACCTACCGCGACCACAGTGAGGACCTTTAGCCGCTGTGGGATTGTCCTATACTAGACACTAGCGAATGCCAGGGTTAGTCAAATAGCTTAAGGATCGCTGACTAGGTAAACCGAAGACCAAAAGGAGGTCGGAAAACGTATCTAGACGTACGGGCCTCGAGATCTATCTTGGGGTCCGTACGGCTTTTCCGGGGGTTTTAATATAAAGCTTGCTAATTCAAACCATTAGGTGTACCCTTTATAACTATGAATAATCACGAAAAAGAAACATTTATGAGCATAACGAAAAAGCTTATTAAGCAGCAGTTTTGTAAGCACACCGAGACTCATGCGTTGACTTGCCCATACACTCACAGGACATACACTGACTGCAGTAACTGCGAAAGACGCCTAAAAATAGAGCCAGCAAAAGAGGGTTAAGGTACTAAATATAGCATACTGTAGCCCCCGGTTTTGCTCGTTAATGTACAGAGAGTAGTGTACAAAATAGTTGTATAAACTTAAACCTAAATAAATACGCTAAACTACACCTATGGACGCAATCTGGCTGTACTTGGCAATGATCATGATATTGCTCAGTCTGATGGCAACTAGCTTCGTTTTGGGCATGATTTACAAGGATAAAAAGCGAACAGACGCCGTTAAAAAGGTCCTAGACAACTACTACCCCCGCTCTCCCGAGCCAACCCTCCAAGGGATTAAGTATCGGATCAAAGATGCTATGGATATGGAGGTGTTAAACCATGAGCGAAGCAGGTACTGGTAAAGCGCTACTATATGCACGCGTGTCTACTGCAATGCAGGTTAATGATGGCGTTTCGCTAGATGTGCAGGAGAGGCAGCTAATTACTGCTGCTGAGTTCCACGGGTTTGAAGAGTGGGATGTCATCCGTGAAGAGGGAAAGTCCGGAAAAAACATTAAAGGACGCCCTGTGCTGCAAAAAGCACTTAAAGATCTTGAATCTAAAGAAGCAGACGCCCTTATTGTTACAAGGATAGACAGACTAGCCAGGAGTACGTCGGATTTCCTGTCAATCGTGGACGTTGCTACTAAACATGGGTGGAGGTTGATTCTGTTGGATCTAAACCTAGACACTTCGAGCTACCAAGGTCGCTTTGTGACAACCGTAATGTCAGCACTCGCCGAAATGGAGCGAGGGATTATCGCTGAGCGTCAAAAAGACGTGCACAAGGATAGACGTGCCCAAGGTATTGTTTGGGGCAAAGACATGGGCCCGATGAATAGAACTCCGCAAGAGTTAAAAGACAGAATTCTTTCGGAAAGAAGTAGTGGACGGTCCTATCGTGAGATAGCTAGCAGGCTAAACAACGAAGAGATACCTACCCAAAATGGCAAGTCGTGGTATGCTACGACAGTCAAGAATATATTAGACAGGATCTCAGGTGAAAAGACTTAATACTAAAAAGATAGAGATGTTTGCTGGCGACCCTTTTACCCCTTACCTGGCAGCTTTTCCTGCACCGGCAAGGAAGTTTGTCCCTAAGTGGTTTAGAGAGTTTCCTCTTTTCTTTGGCAATAGGGGTAAGTACTCGTGGCTAGGCCCGAAGGGAAATAACTCGACCTTTAAGGCGTGCATGCCTCTGTTCGACACCATGACTTCTGGCTACATTATCCCGGTGCCAATGGATATAGTGGTTCTGAGGGATGAAGCTGGTATTGCTAGATTCCAGTGGCGTGACGGTGGCGAGACACCGATGGTTGGTGAGCATGATCTAGATCAAATTCCAGATCAGATGGTGCCCGACGAGTATGAGAGAATTCCATATAAGTTTGCTAGCCACTATCACATAACAACTCCTCCCGGGTATTCGCTGCTCTTTGTGCACCCTCTAAACAGGATGGACCTACCATTTCACTCGATTAGTGGTTTTGTAGACACTGATAAATATAACGCTGTCGTAAACTTCCCTTTCTTTCTTAAAAAAGGTTTTGAGGGGCTAATTGAGGCAGGAACGCCGATGTTACAAGCTATTCCAGTCAAAAGAGAGCCTTGGGAGATGGGACTAGATAAGGTCTATGACGAAGAAAAGGCGATGAAGACAAACGGCCCCCTCTTCTCAAAGATGTTCCGAGGATATCGTGATCACTTTTGGAGCAAGAAAGATTACAGTTAAAGAGATGTTTGATAAATCTCTAGCAATGTGCTACTGTCTGAGTATCAAAGCAGATAGAGGATAATGATGGCTAAGAAGAAAATAGTGGACGCACCTATTGTTCCTGGTCCGAATGCTGAATGGGAGTATGTAACTGAGCTACAGATCAATGGTAGGCATGTTACCCCGGGGACAGAGTTAAAGATTCAGGGAGAGCGCGGAAGGTTTAGGTTTGTAAAGTTGGTTCGCAACGGCGACCTAGAGTGGATTGACGTTTGGGGCGGACTTAAGAAGTCGGAATCAATGAGAAGCTTTAGGTTGGATAGGGTGAAGAGAGTTCACTATAAAAACCAGACGGTTGGTAATCTGGCTCAGGAGTATAAAGAAAAGAAGGCTTTGTTAAAGGCCGAGAAGGAAGAAGAGTGATGTTTAACTTTAGTAAAAAGAATAAACTCCCTAAGGCAAGGCCCGGAGAAAAGCTTATCGAATTTGGAAAATCAGACCCGTTTGTTCCTAGCCCAATTGCTGCACGCTCTGATATACCTAAGTGGTATAAGAACGCCCCTCGCTTCTTGAATGGTGACACCAAAATCCAACCTGCCAACGCTAGCTCTAGTGGCAACTTAGGTGTGAAGTACTGCGTCCCCTACTTGGACGCTATGTCTGTCGGATACCTTGCTTGCCTTTGGGCAGACCTCCACGTTGAGCAAGGGCCAAACGGACCTAAATTTAGCTGGGGAGTAGACCCCGACATGATCGAGGGCAGGGATGTCAAGGGGTTTGAGACGTTACCAATACCACATGGTCATGACACACAGCAGTACATATGGAAACAGCCGTTCTCAGTCAGACTACCGAAGGGCTACAGTGCAGTATTTTCGCACCCACTTAATAGATTTGATCTCCCTTTTACAACATTAGCGGGAGTTATGGACTGCGATCACACAATGCCAGAAGGAAACTTTCCTTTCTACATGCAATCAGGATGGGAGGGAGTTATCCCTGCTGGCACGCCGTTCTTTCAGATTATCCCGTTTAAGAGAGAAAAGTGGCTTGGTATAGAAAACAAAGATGTGTTCGACAAGGCTCAGAAGAGGCTTTTTAACTCTGGGCGAGTAATGTATGGTGACTACAAGCGACGCTTGTGGACTAGAAAAGAATATAGAACTGAGTATAAAGATAATGACTGATAGCCGCGAGATAGAAGACTATGTAGTCGTAGGCGCGGGCACTGCCGGACTGATAGCTGCCCTATACCTAAAGAATGTCGCCCCTAAGAAGAAAATAAAAGTATTAAGTTCCGAAAGACCAGGGTTGATTGGAGCTGGTGAGGGCACTGTTCCAATGTTTATTGAGCTTATGGACTTCTTGGGCATCCCTGTCTCAAGGCTAGTTAAGGACGCCGGAGCTACCATGAAAAATGGTACTCGATTTGTTAATTGGAACGGTGGCGGTGACTCAGACGTGTATTGGCACCCCTTTAACTCGGCGTCCGGTGTAGGGATCTCTGACATGGAATCTCGAGAATATATTAATAGCGTGCATCCTGGATTTCTTATGGCAACTAGCTTGAACACTAGCCCGGACGAAATAGAGCTCCCAGCCCTCTTGTCTAGGAGCTGCAAGGTTGGATTTGTACCTGAAGGTGTAGAAATACAGAACATGGACCCAATCCATGGCTATCGCATGCTCACTAAATTTGCACTCCACTTTGATGCTGTAAAACTTGCAGAAGAGCTGACTGCAATTGCCAAGTCTAGAAACATAGAGTTTGTAGAGGGGATCCTCGAGAGCTGCGAGCGGGATGAGACTGGAGACGTTAAGACTCTGGTCCTGGAGTCTGGCAAAACTTTGAAAGCTGACTTTATCTTTGATACAAGCGGGTTCAAGTCATTCTTTCCGCAGGAGGTTGTCTCGGAGTGGGTAAGCCACAAAGAGCATCTCCCGGTAGACGCCGCTATCTCGTTCTCTCTGCCCGTGGAGGAGAAGCTCCCTGCCTACACTGATGCAATTGCAATGAAGTATGGGTGGATGTGGAAGGCCCCTCTGCAGCAACGATATGGATGTGGCTATGCGTTTGACTCTTCGCTTATTACGGCGGAGGAGGCTCAGGCGGAAGTAGAGGAGTATCTGGGCCACGAGATTGAAGTAGGTCATACGCTCAACTTTGAACCTGGGTACTACAAAAACCCTTGGAGGCAAAATGTAATAGCAGTAGGTCTTGCTGCTGGGTTTATTGAGCCCCTAGAATCAACGTCTATGGCCTCTCTTATTATGCAACTTAAAAATGTATTAGCAGCCCCTGATCAAATGATAACCAGAGATCCTAGGGTCTCGGATCTTTACAACAAAAAGTTTGCAAGTATGAGTGAAGAGATTGCCTCCTTAATAAACTTTCACTACTTAACAGGTAGAGATGACACGGCGTTTTGGAGGAAGGTTTCTCCGGAAAATACAGTGGACCGTTTGATGAAAAAGTTAGATCTCATGGAATACAAGATCCTCCACTACACAGACGACGCTGACATATTTTGGGCCCCGGTAAGCTGGTACTATGTGGGTTTTGGAATCAACTACAAGCCTCTGTTAGACGCTGTAGGGCACGCAGAGGAACATAGTCTCTATGCAAAGTTTCACGGAAATGAGTACCGAGATGTTAAAAAAACAGTATACGAGATGATATCCTCTTGTATGGATCATAGAACATTTCTAGAAAACATAGGAGCCAAAAAGTGGGAAAGCTAGACAGCTACGGTTGGTGGATAGCCCTAAAAACAATGTGGGCCGGTGGGTACTGGAATAAGCCCAACACTGTAGAGTTCTTTGCCTTCATGATTAAGATCATCATTATTATCCCTGGCCTTATATGGGGTATCTCGATATGGTGGTTATACCTAATCTCGCTTGGCACAAGCATTGCGTTAGTATGGTCATCTACAGTGAAGACTTTGCCAACAATCATTATCCTTAATATTGCTTGGATCTTTATTTCGCTTTACGTAATCATTAGAGAGGTCTTGACATGGATATAGTAATCGCTGGCGGAGGTTCCGCTGGATGGGCTGCTGCCTGGGCTCTCTCTAGAGGTGCAAAAGTAAACAAAATTACTGTAGTAGAGTCTTCTAAAATTGGAATCATTGGCGTGGGGGAGGCCTCTAGTGGGCTAACCATAGATCTGATAACAGACTTTCACTCTTACTCTGATAGTCGCATCATGAACGATAAAAATCCTTTTGACATAGAAGACTTCTATTTGAAAACTCACGCTACTCCTAAATTTGCTCTAGCGCACAAAAACTGGACGAAGGACCCAAAACAGTCGTACTTCGCGCCCATAGACGCTTCGATAACTCATGGGACAGCTCCAGACGTAGCCTTCTTGGCTGCTATCGCTAAATACGGAAATCGTGGGGCACACATGGCATCTGAAATAGGGATTGCATATGCCTATGACAAATGGCCTACAGATACTTCCGGAAATGCTCTGCAGTTTGATGCCAGAGAGTTTAGCAAGTACTTAAAGAACTTTTTGACGAAAGATCCTAGGGTCACAGTAATAGACGCCACTATTAAAGATGTAGAACTAGACGAGCGTGGTTGGGTGGAGAACCTGATTCTTGACGATGGCTCCCGATTGGGCGGGGACTTCTTCGTCGACTCCACAGGGTTTAAGCGTCTTATTGCAAACAAGCTAGATGTGGGTTGGACTTCATACAAAGATGTTCTGCCAGTGGATAGAGCTATGCCTTTTATTGTTGAGTATAAGCCCGAAGAAGCTGTGAAGCCAATATCCTACGCCGAAGGCATGGACGCAGGGTGGATGTGGAAAACAAACCTGAATCATAGGATTGGGTATGGGTATGTCTACTCCAGCGAGTTTCTGTCTGATGACAAAGCGCAAGAAGAAGTAGAAAAGAACCTTGGTCACAAGATTGAGCCTGTGACTCACATGAAGTTTGATTCAGGATCAATCAATGAGTTTTGGAAGAAGAACTGCCTAACTGTTGGCCTGTCTGCTTCGTTCATTGAACCGCTTGAAGCGACGTCCCTACACGCAACAATGATGCAGGTCATAACATTTGTTAGGGAGTATCTAGGTCCAGACGTTGAGAAAACAGTAAACGATGGATCTATATACTTCTACAATAAGCAAACAAGAGAAATGTACGACTACTATAAAGACTTTGTCGTACTTCACTACCAGGGTGGTCGCACTGACACTCCCTTCTGGAAGCATATTACAAACGACCACCTTTCGACGCCTGTGGTAGACGCCTACATTGAAAAATGTAAAGCAAGGTTCCCTGGTAAATATATGTTCAACGACACATGGAACGTAGACGCCTTATGGAAGTGGACCGCTGCGGGACTTGGGATGGTGTCACAAGAACAGGCTAGGAGCGAGATTGAGTTTCTGGATATCGAGTATCTCTCTCAAAGAACCCTCTCTGATTTTCACTCGGGCATGGCGGAAGTTTTTAAAGATTCAAAGCTGAAATTTGAATACCGACCTAAAGGAAGGGCATAACTATGAGTGAAATAGAGAACGCAATGCAAGCTGGCGCAAAGCTAGAGCGTGAAAGACTTGCTAGGACCGCAATGGGTCTCAGGGTTCGCAATGAGGCTGAGTCCCGCAATGCAAGAGAGTTTGCAGCTGCAGGAGAAGTCGCTGAGAGACAGAGAATTCTAAGGCTATTTGAAGAGCATGTTAAGTCTGACGACCACGCTGAGTGGGCCGTATGGGCAACCGATGTTATTAACCTCTCTAAGGACTATAGATACTTATAAACTGGACAAAAATGCCTTTGGGTAGGTATAATAAGTACTGTGAATGATGAAATCAGATTTAGAAGCGACATGACAGTAAAGCTCGTCCAGTCAATGGGTGACGATATGTCAGTGATTGAGGCTGCAAGAGTCTCTACAACCCTAACTTCCGACACACTGCGCGATACCAGCGTAGCTGTAGACCTTAGCGGGAAAGACCTAGGTCTAATTAACTACCTAATGCGTGATCGCCACGGTACCCCTTTTGAGCACAACGCTTTTACCTTCTTTGTTGAGGCTCCTATCTTCGTGTTCCGCGAGTTCATGCGCCACAGGATTGCTTCATATAACGAAGAGTCTGGGCGCTACAAGGAACTGAACCCTGTGTTCTACGTACCCAATGAAGACCGTAAGCTAATCCAGGTTGGAAAGCCTGGAGCGTATACTTTCGAAGAGGGCACCGCTGAGCAGCAGATGATGGTCTCTAACTCCACGAAAAGAGTTGCGGAAGAAGCCTACTCCGAGTACCAGAGAATGCTGGAGGCCGGAGTTGCTCGCGAGGTCGCCCGTGCTGTACTACCAGTAAGCATCTACAGCTCAATGTTCGTAACCATGAACGCTAGAGCTCTAATGAACTTCTTGTCTCTTAGAACTGTTCGTGAAGGTACAACCTTCCCCTCTTACCCACAGCGTGAGATTGAAATGGTTGCAGAAGAGATGGAAGAACTCTTTGCAACAATCATGCCAGTGACGTATGAAACCTTTAACAGGAATGGAAGGGTGGCACCTTGATGAGCCTAAATGACTTTGACACAGTTCCTGACATCTTGGCCTCTGAAACAGAAGAGCAAAAAGAGATGGGTCAGATTGACATTAGTGAGTTTGTCAAGAAGAAGCAAGACTACCTAGATTCGCTGGACGCGCTTAATGATAGTGCTGCTCAGATCGGCTTCGAGCTTGCTGAAGCATCCATGAGGGCTAGAGTGTTGGCTATCATTGATGCCTTTGCTGAGAAGCTTGACCCCAGTGAAACTGCTGCAATAAAGACACTTGCGATCATGAAGGAATTGGTCCTAGAGTCACTATCTGCAGAAGAAGAAGACTACGACGAGAACGAAGAAGAGCAAGCGTAGGCTACCGCCTCTAGTTCAACGGCAGAGCAGCATTGGAGAAATCTAGTGTGGGTTCCTGGTTCGAATCCAGGGAGGCGGACTTTAAGCTATAATTGTAATGACTAAAACCGAAAGGTCCACTCATGAGTCACGAGATAAACGCAGGTAATGTTAACGAGGCAGATCTCGGAAACATAATGCGCCACAAAGCAGAAGTTGAAACCGCACTAGGTCGTGCCTACGATTCAGCAGCAGCTATTGGACATGAGCTAGGAATCCATCAGGAGCGCTCAAGGATCTCCAGTGCGTTAGACGCAGTTATTGATGGAGTCCTGGAAGAGACTAGTCGAGAAGCATTGCTTCAGCTTAAGGAGCTAATAATCACACCAGGAGTAGAATCATGATGATTTCTAAAGAAGAACGAGACTACAATAATCAAATGGCACTCTTTAACTCTTTATATCAAAGGGAAATTTTAGACGAGGGCGCTACTGAGGACTTTTATGTCCCCCTATTTCAGGCTCACAGTCTGGAGATCACTAGATGCCATAAAGTCCTCTATAGCAGGATCGAAAAGCCAGAGTACCACGCGGGCTATGTCGAAACTGTCTACAGGGCACTGATGACACTGCACGGGCTAACGTATGAGACCACTGACAGCAGTTACTTTAGCCTTGACCAGCTAGAGTCAGACTCAAAGCTTTATAGAAAATGACACTTCTATACTGCGAACACAACATTGGCCACTCTGGAGAAGTCCACAAGGGGTGCGATGGGTGCTGCGCGGTATTTGACTCGTTCATTCTCGGGGAACGCCAAAGGATGCTTGGCTTAATTGAAGATATGAACCTCATGATTACCTACCGTGAAACGGGCATTGAGGTCGGGGAAAAGATCTATGACGCCATTGGCGGAGCTTTGCAGCCGGAAGAGGCTGAAGCTGTTCAAAAAGAATTTAACGAAGAGTTTGATCTTTAAGTAATTATCTGCTACTGTTCTATATACACAAGACCGGGAGATGTCAGATGGAAGTAGAACCCAACGACGGGGAGTTCACCCCTGAACAAATGTCAGCAATCTACGCCAAAATAGAAGTATCAAAGATGCTCGTAAAGATGAGTATTGATATGGCTAGCCAGGTTGAGGCCGACATTAAGTTCTATAGAATGATAAATGATGTCGGGAGCTGACGGGGAGGCACAGGGCTTCAGCCCAGATCAGTTGAAGGATATCTTCATTAAGTTAGAGATGTCACGAATGCTTATAAAGATGGGGGCTGATATGGCCAAACAGATTGAAGAAGACATTAAGTTTTATAGGACGATAGGCGACATCGAGGATAATGACAATGATTAGCTCAGAACAAGCATATGACATACTCTGGAAAACCCATCTTGCAGTAGAGGAGAACAACCCTTTTCAGGCAATGAGATTGATTGGGATGGACTGGGACCTACTTGCAGACATGACTATGAAGGAAGCCGATGAGGCTTTTCAGGTAAGAGTTTACGATTTGCTGCAAATAGCAAAGGGCAACGACAATGACTAAAAGAAACAAACTTATGTTCCTTAAGAACAAGGCTTTGGCTGTTTTTCGTTTTGGGTATAAGGAAGACCCCGAGGCTGCCTTTCTTAAAGAATGGGCGGAGTATGAGCTAAATAGT
>OOFT01000056.1_pt1 | contig 13814 bp, 11 predicted proteins | sample 1670301 | NCBI WGS metagenome assembly OOFT01 (sample SAMEA98140918, study PRJEB22522) | marine metagenome | biome: marine biome; feature: marine water body; material: sea ice | place: Arctic Ocean | collected 11-Sep-2015 | depth 0.3 m
CTCTGATACTGTGCTTTTTCTTCTGGCTTCTTTGGGTCAAGTTTTGCGGTGTTACGCACAAACTCTTGCTCAATAGCAGTCAGTTTTAAAACATGTTTTTTGATCAGATCCCCATTTGACTGGGGGATGTAGTGGTATTTTTTGGTTCTGGTAGTAGTCATGTTTGTTTACAAAGAAAGAAAAAGCCCGATGACCAACACAAATCCACTGTACGCAACACCAAAGTACAGCCCAACCATGGCTGATATAGTTAGCATGACTCCAGCAATACGTTGATTCATGGGCGTTTTGCCATGGTTTTCATTACTGTAGCCATGACGGTATTTGTGATTTCACTGGCATCAAGCTTGTCAGGCAGTTTGTTGTTGAGGTCAAACACCCGTTGACGGATCCCTTCAAAGTTAAATCCGCCATCCAACAGCACCATTGCGTAGCGCAGGAGCATGTTATTGCGGTTGCCGTCACCTGTGTTGTTGATTACCCAACGCTCCAGATTGTCCATAGACTGCTGTGAGTTCACTAGTTGCTTGCGCTGTTCGTTCTTGCTGGTCTTTGGGATAAAGGGCAATGCGTCCAATACTTCGCCCTCGTTGTAAATGTGGTGTCCTTGGTGAGACAGCCATTTTTTACTTCGTTGGTTGGTGGCACGATCTTTAATGTCAAAGGGTAGCCAGTCAAACACGTTTGACATGAACTCTTTGTAATCTTTTGCGTCCATCTTCAACTCGTAGTTGAGAGGCAAGATGATGCGAAAGCGGTTCTCTTCATCAGTGTGTCGCTTGGTTGTGTACATCAGGTACTTGTAGTCCCTTAGCAGCAGCTGAGCAGTGCTCATGTTTACCAGCCCATCAATGTCGATTACTGCTAAGTTGAAACCTGGGATGCAGTTTTCTTCGTTGCGGTACCCGCCATGAAGATGGTGTGCTACCCAATGCAAGCTTGGAGCTTCTGTGAGTAGATGCAACTTGTCAAACGGAGCTGTCTCGTTGCGGTAATCAGTCGTCATGTCGGTGCTGTAGCTCACCACCATTTTGGTCAAGTCGGTTTCTTTCAGGGTCTCGCCCCTTAGAAACTCGATACCGTCTGAGAACGATTTCTTGATGATGATGTTGTTTTTGTAGCCATAAGCAATTGCCAAGGTCAGCATGTCTGCTTTGATGGATTGAGCGCCACGATAGAAAGCCAACTCTTCTACCAGATCAGCTTGAGTCACATCACGCTTGACTGCAGCAATGTACTTGGCAAGCTTTACGTATGGCTTGTCACGAGTCAAAAGCATATGAAACGCAGCACCAGAGTCTTCAGCCATGCGGATAGCTGCGTACAAATGAGTAGCAGTTACTTCTGGAGAGTCATCTACAAACGCATACGCACCAGCCAGCTTGAGAGCTTTGAAGTACCTGTGAGAGAGCTCAGCTTTCTTGATTTCTTCGTTTTCTGTCATTTCATGAGCTTCACGCTCACACTTTTGCTTGTATTCAATGAGCAGCAAGCTGGTTTCCATAGTCATCACCAGCTTTTTACGCACGTTGATGAGGTCAGCCATGTTGCCCAAAAAGTCAGCAATGCCATCCAATACAACAGTACTGTCTTGCTTAGTCAGTTGGTCAAACACTTCTTGAGGTGTCTGGTCTAGGCGCTTGTGAGAAGTCCGGCTGTACCCAAAGAAGCATCGACGGGCATAACCACTTTCCAACATATCGTAAAACTCTTGCTCAGTCTTACCACCATCAAGCAGTTTGGATGGAGTACCGAACAACATCATGTTGGTAGGTGTCTTGCCAATAATTTCTTCACCGCGCAAACTGTCAGTTGTGTGAACCTTCAGCTTTGCTTCGATCATGCCCATGTCATAAAGCTCAAGGAAAGCAACCAGTACTTCAGCATTGGAGCTCAAATAAGAACCCACTTCGTCCATTTGAAAGTTGAGACTTCCTGCGTTAGCCATAAGCAGCTTGTGACGCATTTGCTTGACGGCAGCAGTTGATGATGCTTCAGAGAAGGTGAACAAGAGCTCACCTTGACGGTCAAACTCTTTTTGTACACGGGCCATCTCTTCGTCTGGATCACACGCTTTGCGGTTGGCTCGCTTCAGTGCAATCTTGGGCAAGTTTTCTTCAGCTAACAGCGGAAACGTTTCATCTTTGAAACGCTCACGGAACAGGTGAATAACCTTTTCTTTCAAGATGTTGGTTGAGTGGCCTTTGCCTGCACCTGATGTAGCAAGGTTGATGCCGTACATGTTGATTGGAATTTCTCCCCGCTCCAGTGTGACCACGGTTGCTCGCATCATAGAAGCCACTAGACTCAAGTAGTAAGCCACTTGAATGCGAAAGAACATTGGATCGTCGTTCTGTGTCTGCTCACACAACACCTTCACGATCTGTTCGCTCATGGGGTGGTGTTGCATCTCATCAAAGTTTTTCATTAGGTTCCTTTTGTGTTGTAGCTAAGCCGTGACCATGCGTGTTGAGCACGGTCAAAAAGCTCATCGAGTTCCTCCACTGAAATATCCATAGCCTCACACAAAGCTGGAATATCTAACTCAGTTTGTGTGGCTAAGATTTCTGAAATCAATCTTGGAAATTGGATTGAATCGTCTTTCCATTTAGAATTTGACATGGGTTCCTATTGGTTAAGTTAGCCCATCAGTAAGTCACCATTGGCAATCAATTGGTCTTTCTGTGAGCAAGCTGCAAAAGCTGGGCAGTACTTACAGGCCATAACTTGACCTGGGACTTCTTTAATGAAGCCTTTGCCACCTTCAGTTGCCATACGATTAGCTGCTTCACTCATAGAGTCAAAGTTAGCTGTGCTTCGTACGGTCTTCTCAGGGTTCTTGTAGTACTTGAACTGGGGTTCACTGCGCCACAAGTCTTCTGCACTACATTCAGGAATCTCTTCCTCTGGTGCATCCCAGTACTGTGTGATCAGTGCCAGCTTGCGTTCAATGAAACTTTGCGTTTCCTTGACTGAAAGAAGTGGAAATGACTGCTTGTGAAAACGTTGAGGTGGGTACTTGGGATCAGTCTTGGCTTGACTGGCTTTCCAATCAGTAAAAATGTACAAAATGTCCATTTCGTCTTGAGTAATCAACTCAGGATCAAGCCAACGATAAATACTACCTTGTTGGGTGTACTTAGTAGCGTTGACTTGTTTCTTATAAGTGAATACTCCAGTAGATTTGAAGTCTTGTACGCGTCCTTCACCTACAAAGTCAAACTTACCTGTCACAGTCCAATTGCCAACCTTCTTAGTAAGGCGCTGTTCTAAGTAGATAGGGATTATTCCATCAGTAAGCGACTCTTTAGTTGGGTTGATGCGTACTTGATCAATGATCTTTTGAGGTAAGCCCAACGAAGTCATTGCTTTGATGTAGTTAGTTACCCATGACTTTTCAATTGCATCATGAATAGCTGAACCCATGCGGCTACTAACCATGTCTGCTAGATTAACTAGACCCTCACCTTCTTCCAAGCGTGACGGAAGAATAATCTGTCTCAGTGGTTTGAGTAGAGCAGTGGTACTGATGGTGTTGGGATCATCATTGTGATCGTAGTAGTCACTTGCTAGGAACACTGCAAGTGCTAGAGGTACTTCAGAGACATTGGCGTAGCGTTGCATGTTGGTTTATTCTGGTTCTGGGTTAAGTTCTAGCCAGCGACTTAGCGTGTCCCTGGCTTCTTTAATGTCTTTAAAAGCTGACTTGCCGCCTGTACGGACACCCGATAGCAGTATTTTTTTACTAGCGTGGTGCAAACAACCAGAAGGATCTTGGATGTTAAAGAGATGATGGGTTGCATATACGTCAATTTCTGTGAGTTCACCTACAGACTTGTAATACTGCGGGTATTTGGTTGATAGCCCTGATAAAGGGATTTTGTCTTGAGCAACAGCACTTATTTCTAAACAGTAAGAACAAAAATCACTGTGCTGAGCAGGGTCGTTATCGCAAGCAATAGAACGGCAAATAGACATGGGTTTTTTCTTGTTTTAATCAGATCAAAAAAGCCCCTGGAGGGGGCATCTTTACATTTAAACCATCTCGCAAGCTCCAGCAGTACACGCCAACTCATTAGTAACGACAGTACTGTCGTCTTTTTCAAAGTCGGATAGCGCATCCCAGTCAAAAGAGGGCATCTTAGCTAACAAAGCTTCGTACTGTTCTTTAGAACACTCTTGGTAAGGTGCTTGTTGATAACTGTGATCGCTGTGTGGAAGAAAACTCACGCCTGCAAGCAAGTCAAAGTTTTGATACACCCAGTCGCCTACACCCATCCATTCATGGTCTTTGACGTAGATAGTGTTGGACACGTTGTGCTCAGACCAGTGAACTTGGTACATCAAGTAATGCTCTAGCTGCTGCATAGCAGTTCGGTCATTACGAAAGATAGAACCCTCTGGTGCTTTTACAGGAAAGCTGAACACATCAGTAGTGTCGCCTTTCATTACGCAGCTTTCAACAGGAAATCCTTGTGAGCGCATCAATTGAGCCAACGGATCTCTTTTATCAGCACGAATAGTACGGATGTAGAACTCTGAGTAACGCTCATGCTTGCCAGATGCACTATCAACCAACTGAGACACAGTGCCTGATGGCTTAACTGTAGTGATAGCAACAGACTGGTTGATACCAAGCTTTTCTGCCCATGCTTTGTTAATTGCAATGGCTTCCAACTTCATAGCACTCAACCAACGGATTGTTTCAGCACTTGTTTGGCTCAACACAGGGTGATCCATGATGCCAGTCAACGAAACACCCAACAAACGCTCCTCTTCTTGGTTCTCACGCCAGATAGGACGCACATGACGGAAGTTAACCAGCAGTGCCTGGTACGTACCCATAATCACAGCTGCACGGATTTTCTCCATCAGTGTGTCTAGCGTGTCGTTGTTACGCACAACAACCTCAGTCAGGTTACACACACCTGCATTGCGAAGCGTAATTTCTGCACAAGGATTCATACCAACAATCTTAGTTGGATCCCGACGACCGCTATCAGATGCTTTTTTCATTGCAGCTGCACGATTGAAGATGCCACGCTCACCTGACTTGGATTCAATCAAAGACAGCCACTCTTTCATGAACACTTCCATGCTTGGGCGTTCGGTGTACGCAGCTGAATTGTTTGCCAGTGCACGTTGTGGATCATTGACCCACCACTGACCTGTCTTAGCACCACGCATACGATCATCACTCAGGTTAGACAGAGAAATGAGTGCACTGCGACGAACTCCACCGACTACAACAATGTCTGCAATCTTGCAAACCAGATCGTGACACTCAATGCTGGTCAACTTGCGACCAATTGCGCCTCTAAAAGTCGCAACAGCAAAGTTAAAAAGATCTACCAATGGTTGCGGGCCACTAGCACGACCACCAAAAGTTTTCAGTTTTTCACCAGACAAACGAACTTGGCTAACGTCCCATTTTGGAACAAGCCCTGCATACAGATCAGTCAAAAGTTCTTTGAATGCGTTAGCCCAGCCGCCTTTGCTGTCTCGCACAACAATAGTGCGTGCTGACAGAGCCATTTTTTCTCTGGTTTCAATGATGGGCCTGTTTTCACTGTCATAGCCAATAGTCACACCAATAGTAGGCAGATTAACAATGAACTGGCGCTCGACAGTAAAGCCTACGCCAGTGCCGCACATCAAGATGTACAAGATTTCATCAAAGGATCGAACGTTGTCGATAGCCACAAAGCTGCAGTTGTAACCTGCCATTGGGTCACGCTCAAGTGCCGGCCCTGCAGTCATCAAAGCACGCATGGAAGGCATGGTTTTTAGGTTGAGAATGGCTTCATACATCTCTTCTTTAGGGTAGTGGGGAAACTTTGCATCAAAGTAATCCACATACCGTCTGACGGTTTCAGGCCAAGTCTCTCGCCGCTGATGCTCATTGATCCACCGGGCATATCGGCTTTTGTGGATGTACTCTTGCAGCTGGGTTGGGAGATGTGGTTGTGTCATGTTTTCCTATGGTGGGTGAAGAACAAAAAAAGCCAACATTTCTCAGCAGTACCGGAAATATTGGCTTGGGTGTGCATACGCTATTGCATTGCACAAACAGGCAGGATGCCTCTACATAATTGCGGGAGGTGGAGTGTACTCCTGGAATTGCTAATTAGTAAATGCCTTTTGTAAGAGCAGCCCATGAAACAGGAAACAAGGGAGCAATAATTTCATCCACTTGTTTGGCAAGCTTTTGAACTTCCATTTGTGCGTGTGAATCACTACGTTGGTTGTAGAAGTTGGCATATGCGTACAGTGAGCCTGTCCACACCCAGTGGACTTCACAGCCTTGGGGCAAAAGGAATCTGGCTTGCTCAGGGCAGACCCCTTTGGCAATCCACTCTTCGTAAAGATTGATGGCTCGCTCCATTTGAGTCTCATAGTCTAAGAGAAGCCAATTGGAATCTTGGTGAACTCCTGCACTTCCCTGCTTGACTGACGCCGCAGCGGAGCGGATGGCGGCAGGCAAGTAGTAGGTAGGTCGTGTGCTGATATAGCGACGACTTTCCTCACTTTCCACAAAGCCGATCTTGTGCTTGAAGCACTGCACCCGAATAGGGATAGGTGCTTGCATACGCAAGGTGATCTGTGGATGGCCGAAAGGAACCCAATGCTCTGGAATCTTGCGGATGTAAATAGCTAAGGCTTTTCGATCTGCAGCGTTTCCATGAGTCATGGACGCTATTACTTTCTCCCAATCACCTGAAGCCATGCCTCGGGCAAGGAATTGCACTAGTTTGTGGTTCTGAGATGGGGTGAAGTTGTCTGCCAAAGTAGCAAAAGATTGACGTGCAAAGTTTGCAACGTCACGGTCTGATAGATAATGGTTTTCGTAAATGGCGTGCATATTGATTTCTAAAGGTTAAAAATGGCTACTGAAACTGGCGATACTTGCGGAACAGGTAATGTATATGGGGCTACTCTTCCTTCTAACAGTGGGCAAGTAATCCCTGTTAACACAGGACTTACCGTAGAGCAAATGCTTGCAGAACTAGCTTCAAGGATTGAGTTTACTCATCTGGCTACGTCGCTGCGTACACGCATCAATATCATCACTGACATTGAAAATGGGTTCAACACGTTTAAGAATGAAACCACTACTGACACTTCTTACTTAGCTCAAGAGCTCATGAGCGTGAAGAACGCTTTGAGTGGTGCTACTGCGTACATCAACACAATGTTGGATATTCAGGTTACTGAACGCAGTGCTTTGATTACGAGTGTTAATCAGTTAGTTGCGTATATCGATCCTAAGTTTGCTGCAGCTATTGAAGTGCTATCAACAACACAGGCAGATATTAACGATGGCTTGTTTGCTGAGAGGTACATTAAGTTTGATCTTGGCGGTAATGTCTCTGGCTATGGTTTGTCTGCAGCAGTTGATCTTGCTGGTAATTCAAATAGTGATTTTCGAGTTGCAGCTGATACATTTTCTATTGCGCCTCCTACGTTTGCTGCAACATCACCGCCTCCTGCAAACCAACTGTTTGTAGGAAAAGTTTGGCAGGATTTATCTACTGGCGTAAGACACCCAAAGACTAATGCACTTATTGGTACAACTAGATGGTGGAACGGGTCTAATTGGCAAACAGCAGTAGTTAAGGCAGCACAACCTTTTGTTTATCTAAGTACTCCTAAAACGTTGGCAGATGGAACAGTTTTTCCTCCTGGCTTGTATGTCAACAATATCTTTGCTGACAAAATCAAAGCAAATCAAATTAATGCTACAGGACTGACTATTACAAGTAGTACTGGAAAAGTTATCTTGGGTGCTGGCGGAATAGAGTGGGGCGCTATTACTGGTGACTTGAAAGCAGCAGATAAAGCTACTGTAGGCGCACCAGCAGGAACTTCTGTGGGGGGTGTACTTGCTGAAACTTTGGTTAAAACAGCCAGTGACGCAGCTACAGCAGCTATTAATGCCACTAATTTTTTAACAGCTATTGCTGATGATAATATTTTAAGCGCTGATGAAAAACAAGATGTTATTAAAGAAGGTCTTGTTATTGAAGGGGAACAGCCAAAAATAGTAAGCAGTGCTGTTAAATTTGGCGTTAGCACAGCTAATTTAGTTTCACGATTTAATACGTTATACAACTACTATCAGACATTAAATCTACAAAATGCAGTAAACACTCCTATTGTTAGAACCACATTTATTACAAACTTTGTTAACTACTACTCTGAAAAACAAGTAGTGCTTGACGCTATTGCGGTTGAAGCGAGTAAACGTTCTACCTGGGTAGGTGTATCGGGTGCAGGTAAGCCTACAGATTACGCAGACAAAACTTCATTAAACACAGCAGCAGCTATTACAGGACAAGGCGCTTTAGCTACTCAAAGTGCTGTAAGACTGGGCCACAACGTCACATTTCCTAATGGTGTAGTTATTGAATCAAATGATTTGGTAAGTAAACTGTCTAAGATCAACAGCGACACGATTGAAACGTTTATTGATGGTTTAGCTATTACCAATACCTACATAGGTAATGCAGCTATTGATAATGCAAAAATTAGGGACTTATCTGTTAGCACTTTAAAGATTGCGGGTGAAGCTGTTACTGTTCCAAGAGGTGCTGCAGGATGGGGTGCAATCCCAGCTGTGTATGTTTCAATGACAGAACCGGGAACAATTTTTGTAACTGTTATGTTAAATGCATTGGCGCAAAATGGCAGCCCCGGTGACGACATAAACGTAGCGTGTACTTGTAACGGCATTGCTGGGCCGCGTGTAGGGGTTTCTATGATTGACAACTATTCAGGCAGTGCCACTGCGATTGCTACTTTTGACGTAGGCATTGGGTGGCACCTTATATCGGGCAATAACTTTTGGGGGCCAGGTGGCGGACGTAACAGATTTATTGCTGCAACAGGTATTTTTGCCATTGGAGTTAAAAGATGAATGATGCTAACAAATTTGTTGTTTTTTCTAAAATTACAGGAGCAATTACAAGCACTGGTACATCTGACATGCCTGAATGGCATGAAACAGAAGAAAACGGAGTTTTGATTGGGGTTACTGCAGATATAGAAAACAGTTATGTGGACAAGACACAAGTTAAACCAAAAGGAGAAAAGCCCACTTCATTTCATGTGTTTGATTACTCTACTAAGCAGTGGGAAGACCCACGTACTTTGCAAGACTTTAAAGACGCACAGTGGTTACTGATCAAACAAGCCAGAAAAATTGCTATCAACACTGACTTGGTAACACCCTATGGGGTGTTTGACTCTGATGAAGGCAGTCGTAAAGCTGTCACAGATGCTGTGTTGATGCTTCAGACATTGGCTTCTATGGGTACGCCAACAACAATTGACTTCACACTGGCTGACAACACAGTGGTGACCATGAGCACACCTCAAATGGTTGAAGTTGGCTTGCTACTAGGGCAAAAGACCCAGACTGCATACAGCCAAGCCAGAATTAAAAGAGAAAATATTGACGCAGCAACTACAAAAGAGAGTGTTCTATTGATTAGTTGGTAATAGAGTACGCTACTGATATACTTTCGCTGTTTTAAAGAGGTACTGTATGGGTCTCAATACTCAAAACATTGTTCTAACTTTCAAAGTGGCAAAGTAAAGCATGGATCAAGGACAGATTAACGGCTATAGCCTTAACAGCACAGGTCAAGGAGGCAACAATGCCACTTTGCAAGGTGGTCTGTTGTCGTCTGGTTTGTTTGTAGCTGCATTGATTGCCAGTCATATTCTGACTGGTGGCTTGATTTCACAAGGCTTTGCTCAAGGTGCGTTATCTAGCAAACTGTCTGGTGCAGTGTTCAGTACCAACTCTGTTGGTGGTAAACAGTTCAAGACTGCCAACCTTCAGCAAGGTATCTATGGCAACAGCTACGTTGCTACAGTGTTTCCTGCTATGGGTATTGCTTCTGGTTTAAACGGGGGTACGTTCTCTGGCTCTGGCTATGGTGGACAGTTACAGACTTTTGTAAGACTGCAAGTAGCCGACACAGTAGGCGACCTGTCTCAAGTGGGAGGCTTGTATTCCATTGGTTCTGGCTTGAACGGTGGCGTAACTTCAAACGCTTATCTAGCCAGTCAACTTGTTGGTAACGTTGTACTGTTTGCTGATGGTTTGAAATCAAATCAAGAGTTAGCAGGAACTCTTAACACTGGTCGAGTGTTGTCAGAGGGTGTTTTTAACAGCAGCTCTTTAAACGGCTTGTACAACATCTCTGGCTTGTTGCAAGGCAACCTAAGTTCAAACGGTTACTTGGCTCAAGGCTTGGCTATTAGCCCAAGACTGCAGCAAGGCTTGATTAATGTGAGTTCTGTAGGCTCGCCTGTTATGCGAATCAGTGCAGAGCTAGATGGTGGCATGGGAAGTAACCATGTATTTGTTGCTCAAATTATTTTGTCACCTAACAGCAACGATGGTGTTGACAGCAATGCGTACATGTCAGCGGATATGCGTAAGTCTGCTGTTCTGTCTGAGGGTGTTTACTGTGTGTCTGTAGTAGACAGCGTTCCGTTGCGTGCTACTCAGAAGATGATTGGTGGCATCTCTACTGGCAGCACAACAGGTGCTGGGTTGAGAATTGGTGCACAAATGCAAAGAGGTGCTTTTACATCTTCATTGGTGAGCAGCAATCTTAAAACTCAGGTTATTTACACTGGTGGTATCTACATTGGAAATCAATGTAATGGTGGTTTGCAAGTGTCTGCAGTACTTAACGGCAGTACAGCATCAAGCTCTTTCACAGACGGCAAATTGCAAACCAATGTGGTTTTGCTGGGTGGCGTTTTTTCTGTTAGCGCAACAAGCGCAGGATTGCTTTATAGCCCACAGTTACAAGGAGGGGGTGACTCCCTTTCAGTGTTGGACAGCAAGCTCAAAGTTGATACTACTCTATCCAGTGGGATTAGTTCTCAAAGTATTTGCGATAGTTTGTGGCATGTATCAGCGGTGCTGAGTAGCGGTATAAGTACTGGATCTTTAGTTGACAGCAGACTAATAACCAACAATCGTTTTTTTGGTGGCTTTGGCTCTACCAGTGCTGTTAGCTCTTCTTTGGTTTCTAGCCCTAGACTTCAGGGTGCTAACTACTCGATTACATCAATAGAAAGTCAGCTTAAGACAAATGTGAAATTGTCAGATGGTTTTGCCGCTGGTGCTTCTTGTGGGGGTGTATGGCGCATAACTGCAATGCTGAATAATGGCATTGCAAAGAATAGCGTAAGCGGCAGTAGTTTAATTATTACTGGCCGCTTGTTTGGTGGGGTAAACCAGATTAGCATCCTCAATGCTAACCTGACTGCTGTATCTAAGCTATCTAGCGGCATTGCTTCCAATAATTTTATTGGTGGTGATATTGTGCAAGGGTTTAAAGACCCCTTGCTTAACACCTGGGCACTGAGCATTGTCTCTGCTACTCAGGTTCTTTCTGTTGAAACTCCTTATGAGGACTCTTAATCATGGCAAATCTTGTATCTAAAGAAATTCGCACTGCAGCTTTGGCTGCTTACTTCTCTGCAGGTGCTGCACCTGTCAACTTGTATCTGCGTCTGTACAAAGACGAAACCAACATTGTTGAAGCGACCACGCTCACTGACATTGCAGCCAATGAGCAGCTGGGAGGTGGCTATGCAGTGAAGACGCTGGCTCCTGCTGACTGGACTGTAGAAGAGGGTGTTGGTGGTATCCGTGTCCGTTTGACTGACCAAACTTGGACGACCACTGCTGACAACTGGAACACCCTTCGCTGGGCTGTGCTGAGTACTGCGCTAGGTAACACGGGCACTATTTTGTTGGCTCGTGACTACGGCACTGGCAAGACGGTGACTGGTGTTGGCGCTAACGTGACTGTTGACGATTTGTTCTACCAAATCAACGACTAAGCGGAGGCTAAGTCATGGTTGTTGAAACTCTTTTTGTTGGAAGAAACAATACATTCAGCTTGCAGTTATTAAGGGCAGAAGAACCCATTAACTTGCTTTCTATTACTGGCTATCAGTTGAATGTTTCTAATGGAAGAAGTTTCAACGCCTTGTCTTTGCTTACTGATTCGACTTTGTTTACTGAAAAGCCAAACGGCATTGTTGAAATTTCTATTGGTGATTTGTTGACACCAGATGATGTAGGTAGTCACAAAGCGTATCTAGTTACGTTTGATCCAGTAAACATTAATGGAGTTCGTTGGCCGGACTTTAAGCTTAAGGTGAAACCATGACTCAACTGTTTGTTAACAACTTTGGTACAACTGTCTTTCAGACATTTGGCAGTACCGATACATTTTTGAATGTAGTCAGCGTTGTTGGTTTGCCTGCCTTAACAGGTGGTAATCATTTGCTGCTTACCTTGTTTCGCAAGGTAGGTGTTGAAGAGTCGGGTCATGAAGTGATTAGAGTCACTGCCATTACAGGCAACATGATGACAGTAGTACGTGCTGTAGAAGGTGCTGCAGCCAGTGTGTTTAATGTAGGGGCACTTATTGAAGCTAGGGTAACAGCAGGCGCTTTAAGTGTTAAAGCAGATATTGCAGATGCTTACGTGCATCCAGCCAGTCACCCACCAAGCATAATTACACAGGATGCGTCTAATCGATTTGTAACTGATGGTGAGAAAACAGCTTGGGATGCCAAGCAACCCGCAGGTAACTACGCCACAGGTGGGGGTACAGCTACAGGAACCAACACAGGCGATCAAGACTTGTCTGGTAAGCAGAATGTTTTGGTGTCGGGCACCGATATTAAGTTGGTTAACGGTGAAAGTCTATTGGGCGCTGGTAATCTTGTTTTTGGCGGCGGCGGCGGTGTGGGTGTTGTGTCAGTAGGCTCCGCAATTTATAGCAACAGCGAACTTGCAACTTACGCCGATAGCTCTGGAGCAAAGTGGCTGCGTACAGGGCTTGCGGTTCCTTACAGCTCCGCGCTGGAGACGAGGCTCAATGCAATTGGCACACCCACGCTAGGTGTTTTCACGCAACGACAGTTGCCTGTCATGGCGAGTAATGTCTATTCAAGCTGGACTAATATTTCGTGGACCGGCACTGCGTTCTGTATCGTGGCGGGTGGAAACCCAATCTCTATGCTTCTTACGAGCCCAGACGGTATTACGTGGACGGAGCGGAATTCGCTACCTTCTGGGCGATGGATGGCTTCGGCCACGAAGGGGACTACGCTTTGCGCTATTTCCAATGGAACTGCGGTGGTTACTAGCACCAACGATGGGGTCTCTTGGACAGCGGGGATGCTCCCTACTAGCGGAAGAAGTGCGATTGCGGCCAGCCCCAGTGCTTTTGTTGCAGTAGGTGGCTATGGTTCCGCAGCGGCTTCAAGCATGGATGGGCTTACTTGGACAGCACGCACCCTGCCCGCCGCCTCAAGCTGGACTTGTGTTGTCTGGAATGGCAGTCTTTTCCTAGCTGTAGGGCGCGGGCCGGGGAAGGCTGCTACAAGTCCAGACGGTATTCAGTGGATAGATCGAACCATCCCATCACTTGACTATTACGCACTTGCTTGGAGTGGGTCTCTATTTGTGGCAGTTGCTGACACCAATGAGGGCAAATTAAGCACCAGTCCTGACGGCATAACTTGGACGGAGCGGTCGCTGCCCGGAATCGGACGCCTTAACGTACGCGCTATTTCATGGACGGGCACTCATTTTTTTATGACTTTAAGAAATACCAGTATTGGATACACCAGCTCAGACGGCATTACTTGGACGGAGGTGAGTATGCCATTGAGCACGGAGTGGGCTTCTAGTGCATCAAACGGAACTGTGCTTTGCGTAGTGGCCGCCGATGGTCGGAAGGGTATTTTGGCTACGTCTGCAGATG
>OOFT01000057.1_pt1 | contig 13679 bp, 11 predicted proteins | sample 1670301 | NCBI WGS metagenome assembly OOFT01 (sample SAMEA98140918, study PRJEB22522) | marine metagenome | biome: marine biome; feature: marine water body; material: sea ice | place: Arctic Ocean | collected 11-Sep-2015 | depth 0.3 m
AATGGAAGCACTCGACTGGCAGCAGCTAGCTAGATTAAAGCTAGGATAATTACACTAAGAAGTAGTCTCATACGTGTCTCCTCCCCACGCGAAGACTTGAAAGTTTGGATCTCTGCAGTGGACTTTTCCAGCTCGGATGATGATAGGTAGTGCAGTTCGGTGAGAAAAGAGATGGCCAAAAAACATGTGGCAAACATGCGTATCCAGTTGCACAGCTACACCCAAACCATCGAGCAGAAAGAAGCACAACACCTTGTCGCTTTCACCAAGACCAACAAATTGATACACACAAGTTGTGGAGATGCCAACAGGCCCCCAATCCAACCACCTCAGAATGTAGTTCACCGAATTCTTTATTCCTTGGTCTGTTGCCTCGAGATATGGTGCTAGTAGCTGTCGCATGACCACCAAATCTCGAACTTTGACAACATCACCTTTGTCTGTGTGGCGAGTGTTACAAAATCCAAGTGTCTTTCCCAACTTCCCAAAGGTGATAATCTTTTGACTGCAAAAGCGCAAGGCAGCATTGGAACAGGATGCCGGGAACAATGAATGAAGCACAGGGTCCAATGTGCTAGCAACGTGTGTGGCTGCTCTCCCTAGAGGATTGGTGATCTTCTCAGCTTTGAACTGGAAGATTGGCTTGCATGCCATTCTGCAGAATTGGGAGAAACCTGACCGACCCGGTCCTTCCACCGGACTTGGCGCTGCTCGATTGCCCTTTTGGCGAATGCCTTGGTGCAGATTGAATCCGACTACCTTGGTTGTGAGCCTCGATCCACAGCCATGGCTGCAAGCCTTCGTCAGGAGGGTCATGTCGTCCATGGTTATGTCGTACGGATTGGCTTCCTTGCAGCGGATCCAGTGTGACACCGGTGGGCCTGCATGCTTGGAGGGAACAAGTTGAGTGGTCATCGACAGACCGTCGTGCCACACATGTGCAACATGGGGTTCACCAGATTCCCTTGCCATGGCTATCCTGGGGGAATCGCTTGAGGTTCGAAACGAAGCAACGTCCTTGTTCTTGAAGCACTCCTGCGGAACAACTCGCATTCGTAGCCCATTCGGATGCTGGGAGATGTCAACGTGCTTCAAGAAGATTTCAGAGCTTTGAAATTTCTTTAGCAGCTGATCATGAACCTCAGGAGTGATGAACCCGCTTCTTTTAAGGATGTGCTTCTCAACACTGCACCAAGGCACTTCTGCAAACCATCCAACTGGTTCCCGACAGCAACAAGGAACAGCTATCAGCTTCTCGTCAAGATGTCGAGCATCAACATCAATTCTGCGTGCTGCACCCATGTCTTCCACAAGGATGCAACCGACTTTCAAATGCCCGAGTGTTTGCCTTGTGGGTTTAGAAAACACAGGGTAGTCGCAATTCTTGTTCCTTTTTCTGGAAACACCAAGGCTGCGTTTCTTCATGAGACAAGGCAATTGACTCCCAAGTGGAGACAACCGAGTCGTCCTAAAAAGTTTGGTTTGTTCCGAGTGTTTATTTGGGATTTTAACCGTGGGCGGCAAGAACAGGTCTGGGCCAATTGTGGAACATTGTAACTTTCCATCGCATTCGTTGGTGAGACCATCTGTTAGTGACATGCCACCAGCGCGTCGGCCACATGTTTGGTTCAGGAAACGAAAGTCTTGCACAGCCGAAAGCAGGAGTTGTTTGAAACAGAAACACCCTTCACATTCATCCCAACCGGCATCAGAGTGAGTGTTCCAGAATTCAACTCCAGTCCATTCGAAGAAGTGGAGTGAGTCATCAGTCACTGCGACTAACATGCCAAGGCGCCACACCTCTTCTTGGTCCTTCACAGCGACAACCACCCCTTTGCCTTCCCTTGGCATTGAATGTAGGTTTCTACACTCGATGCAGAAGAGTGATCGACTAGGCACATGCGCTGGATAGATGCGCTCATTGCCGACTAGCACAGCTTCCAGAGTCCCGGTCTTCTTCCTTGTTTTAAAAAACCAAGCGTGGCCTTTGCAAGCCATGGTCGACAAAGCAGTGGGGACAGTGCCACCAGAGAAGTGTCGAACTGCAGGTCTCAGAAGGGCTCATGAACCGGTGAACCACTCAACTCTCAGACTCTCTTAAAACTCCAGACTACGCAGGCCGTCCAGCAGCGCGAGTTGTCAAGATGGAGTTTCAAGAAAGAAATCAAGAAAAAGAGGTCGAAGGGGATCAATCACCGGAAGACTGCTCTGCTCTCAGACCCTCCGAAAACTCCAGAGTGCGCAGGCCGTCCAGCAGCGCGAGTGGTCAAGATGAAGAATTCAGGAAGAAAAAAAAAGAAAAGTGTGCACGGCACATTCACCTGAGGCTTCATATTAGGTTGGCAAGGACCAGCTTCATTCCATTGCATCAGGATTGCAGGAACAAAAAGAGGCGGTTGGAAAATGTGACCGTTGGAGGCGAGGTCCTTGCTTGCTTTTTACGAGAGTGAATTCTGCGGGTTGAGTCACTCATGCTGCAGCTCATTGCAGATGAACCGTTGGGAAGAAAATTGCCGGCTACGCCCTCAAGCATGTCTTTGACACAGCAAACATGTGTGTGTGTGACTCAAATAACAGGAGGACAATGTGACCGTCGGCGATCCTCACTCACCACAGCCCATCACCAAACATGTGCCGTTGGACAGAAAAATCGCCGTCTGCATCCTCAAGTGTCAAATAATGACGTCACACATGTTCAAACAGTGTTCGCTTGCTTTTGGCACATCATGTGATGCTGAAACAGGAAACAATGACACACATGCAAACAAAACGAGAACACAACAGCAACAAAAGCGAGATCCAATGAAGCGAACACTAAGAGGCAACACGCTAGTGCATTGCCTCTTGCGAACACCATCATCACATGAATGAATCTGGCGGTGAACCAGGTGTTGCAACGAAATCAAACCTCAAAAATTGCCATGTGGCCTTCACCATTCCAGCAACAAACGAGGAGGACTTCTTGTGAGTGTCACCTCAACTGCGCCATTCACAAAATGGTGCTAGCGCTTGTGGTCAAGCGGATTGGGTTCGACAAGAAGATTGGACGCCCATGGCTGGACGTCGACTGTGCGTTTCAGCATCCTAAGTTGAGAGAGCAGGTGTCTCAAACCCCATTCCCATGGCTGGACGTCGACTGCTGTGCGTTTCAGCATCCTGAGTTAAGAAGGCAGGTGTCTCAAACCCCATTTGAGACAGAGGATGAGGCGTGGCACATGCGGTTAGATTTTGATGCCGCAACAACTTGTGACGGCTACGACAGGAATCAGGTGAGTGGAAACATGGTGCACGAAACAATGATCCGGCCAATCATTGCTTCGTTCGTTCACCAAACGTCATGGGCTGAAGACCTGCGAAGGTTTTCGAAAGTGAAGGAGGCCTGGATGGATTCAGTGACGACTCTGGGTGTTGAATTTTTTAAGACCGATGGCTTGAGCCGCTGCGTTGAGGAGTTGGCAAAGGACGATTGGGACTTTCAGGAAAGCATCGAACATGACGAATGTGACGAATGGTGGAAAGGTTTTGAGGAGACAAGGACGGAGCATTTTGCTCAGTTCAAGAAAACACTGGAGCATTTCACGGGGAGCTTGTCAAAACTCATTGATGAATTGGACGAAGTCTTCGACGACAGGTTTCCGAAGAGTCTGGAACACGCTATGAGACGACGCGAGTTGGAGCTCCTGTCTGTCGAATGTGTTCGAGAAGAGGGGGAAAGAGCGTTCCCATTCCATCATGGAACAGCGGGCGAATGTTTCTTCTGCACAGATTTTGTTCTGCCGGAGCGACAACGGAAAGAAGATTTGTTCTTTGATGAAACGACGGGGGGTAGCACTGCTTTTTGTGAAAATAGGTGGAGACCTGTCACACTTCCAGACTAATGTAAAAGTAGCAAAGCCCACTCACAACTCCAGATGTTGGTGATGTTGGCCTTCATGACAAAGTCCGAAGGTGTTTTCTCCTTGATAGCCACCCTGCAGACCCTCCTGGTAGCAGTCCAACAACGTTCCTCCGTTTGTTTTGCAAGTGCCGCTTCCGGCAAAATGGTGGCTACGAAAGCCACCAGTTTGGACCACGAGTCGAAAGAATGGATGTTGGCACACTTCCTTCTAGGGTTAGGGTTAGCTACGTGTCCTCTGTTGTTGCAGTGGGCTAGGGTGGTAAGTAGGTTGGGCACGTGAAACATGTGATCGTATTTTCCTATGCAATGTCACCTTCAGGATGCGTCCAACACACTCCTATTGTCTTCGGCATGCTGTTTCACTGTTCCAGGAAGCTTTTGAATTGCACCATCTTGACTTCGATCAAGTCTTTCTTCTCAACAGGATCTTGAATGTGTTCGCACATTCTCTCTGCGCATGCGGGTGCGTCATGTTGTATCTCAAAGGAAAAATGCTTCTGCATGTGTGGTTGGGACCGGTAGTCTGACCTTGCACGTTGGAATCCTTTCCCAAACATGTCGGCCAACGCAATCGAATCAAAGATTTTCGTTTTTTCTCCCAGTGGACCATTGTTCATTATCATATACCCCTTCTTGGGGTCATTGCACTCGGAGCATCGCCGACCAACAGGTCCGGCCATTAGGCAGAATCGACAATTGCCGTGTGTGGGGCATCCTGCCGCGCTCTTGTGCCTCCAAATGCTTGTTTCAGCGCCTCTTTGGGGAACCCAGCGGCGGTTCATCGGCCGAACAACATCTTCTTCCTTGATGCATTCGCCACATTCTTCGACGCTGGTGAAATTCCTTGTCACACGCGGCCCGTTCAAGTGCGCTTCAATCGCTCGTTGGTCTCTGCTTGCCTCAGAGGTTGCATCGTCTTCTTGCGTGCTCATCTGCATGATCTTGTTGTTGTTGTTGTTGTTGTTGTTGTTGTCGTTGTTGTTCTCAAAGGCGGCAGATTTGAGTCAAAAAAGAGATCCAGCGCCACCCAGAAAAGATCAAAAGCAGCAAATGAAAGCGGTTCTGTTGAAACGATGGATCAACAAAACCAGGCCTTTCAAAACCAACAATGTCACTCTTGGGATGGACACGGAGGCTCGGGCGAGAAGAAAGCGATTAGACAAGCCAGAAGACTTGCGCAACCAGGCCTTTCTGGTCGTGATGACTGATGTGGGAAGTGGGATGTGATGGTTGGTGTGGATGTTGTTGCTTTTTGCAATTCATGATGTGTGTAGTTCGGATAATCGAGAGAAGAACGGTTGAACAGTGCTGCGGAAAGCGCAGGGGAAGTGGAATCTAGAAGCAGAGAAGAGACTAAAGAACACGTAGAATGCTGCAAGAATTGCACGGAAGGACAACTGAGAGAGCACAAAGCCGCTGCGTGTCCTCTGTTGCTACAGTCGGCTAGGGTGGTGAGTAGGTTGGGTGCGTGAAATGTGCAAAAAACAGACAAAAAAGGATTCGCACGTTCAGGATCAGAACCTGCCACAGTCGAGAACACCGTCTTGACACACGACCACTGAAGCAAGTGTGCTTCTCCACAACGCCAATAAAGCCAATTGCATGCACAAACAATTGCTGAGATGGGAGACGACCAATCAGATCCAAGCATTTCTGGCATTTGAGCTAAAACCAGGATTAGAAGGAAGTGGAGCTCGTGAAACATCAGGACTGGAACAGAAGTGACAGATGGATTTGAGATGCGATTTGAAATCAAGTGATTCCAGGAATAGGAAAAACTATTCCAGTCTTCAACCTGGCATCAAATCACCAGTGGAATGTCACGCTCTCTGATGTGACAAAGGCAAACAGCAGGGGCAGACGGACAGTCAGTCTGGCACGGCACGTCACGGCATGGCAGAAAAGGTGGCGCGGGGATGAGAAAATTGCGGCGCGAGTCGCAGGTTCTAGTGCACTGGACACAGAGAAACAGGGGTCTAGTGGACGATCTGAAGGTTTCTGCTAACTATTGCATGAATGTCAGAGGAGCACTGCGTCAACGAAGGGGAATGCGAAACAAAACAATTCAAAATTCATAAAAAAGAGGAAATGAGCAAACGGTCTAGCAAGGAAAAACCCGTCAGCATTCCACGGGGCACATTGAGATCAAGGACTGAGCGAAGTGACAAGGAGTCGGAAAGGAAACGGAGCAGGAACGATGAGGAGAATGACTCAGATTCTGCAACTGACGATGAGGAGGGGGGCAAGGCAGCATGGGGCAGTGCAGAGGCAGGGCCTTCCGGAACGGTCATGGTGGGCAATGGCAGTCAGAGCGAGGTGAGCCCAATGCCCGATGCCAGCACACATGCAAGTCTGGAAAGTCGGATTGAAGCGATGGTCAATGAAAGGATGCAGGCGATGGAGGAATCTTGGAAAAGAAGGGCGGCCGACGAGGCGAGTGTCACAAGCGACCCAAGGCTGGACGACTCGGTGAAGGAAAACCTGAGAAGGTTTGTTGCAGACAGGGTGTTTCCTAAGTTCAAGTTCACATTCGACAAAGAAACACTGGGTCAGGTGGTGGAGATGGCGCTAACAAACAAGTGCATCACCCAACCGGATGGGTGGGGACTAACGTCAATGAAAAAAACCTACAGTAGGAGTGTAAGAAGTTACCTTGACGGGTGTCGCGCCAATGCTCAAGCGGTGGCAAGAAAGAAATACCTAGGTAACTATTGCATTGTCAAAGGAGTGGTAGTTTTTTACTTTGAAAACAAACTAACCGGTGTGGCTGTCTGCATCTTTTTTAACCACAGACGACCTAAATGAAGACAAGGTGCCAGTAGATTTGTGCCGGCTTTTGATAGAAAAATACCGTGATTATCATAATTCGGATCCACACCAAGAAGCCTGGATATACTTTACCAGAAGGATCTTGCCGTCTGTCAACGCCTGCAACACCAAGTATGAGAGGAGGAAACACAACGAACTTTTGAGCAAGTGTTTCAGCTACACAGACGAGGCGTTTGCCCTCTTAATGCTGATCAACTATGAACCTCGTTGGAGGTCCCAGCATGCCGCCAAGTTGCAATTTCCGGATGCTACCAACAAAGAACGGGAAGTGAAGTGGGAGGATGCAAGGTGCACCTCGAGCACAGATGGCACCAGGCGAGGGCAGAGCTGGAAAAAGGAAGGTGTTGCACAGTTCAATGTCTTGTGTGCAATGGTGAAGGAGCAGAGGTCACGCAAGGTGCTTTGGGAGGTTGAAGCTGACTTGCGACTCTTCTGGCGTGAGGAAGCTGGCATGCCTCCTTTTGTAGAGGGTGGTGAGAATGTGAAAAAGGAGGCGACCCCAAAAGAGCCCAATGAACCTGTGGTCGAGGCCGTCGTGGAATGTGACATGTGCCAGATTCAAAACAGGACATAGTTGCATGCACATGTGATGTGATAGCAGGTGAAGCATTGGATAGCCGGCAGTGAGAAACATGATTGGTAACACAAGGAGAGAGGTTGCAGCAGCAGACATGCATTGGGTAAATAGGTGCTAGAGGACATGACAGGCATCACGCTGCAGAGGAGGTAGTTACCAGGCTGTCAATGAGGTTGACCACATGGGGCATTGGAAGACATGGCAGTGACGCATTGGGTTTGGATCTAGTGGGGATGGGGTGTAGAAGCATGGGATAGCAGGAAGCATTAGGAAGAGGTAGCTTGCTTGAAACCCAGCGGGTATCATGGTAGACACCAGGCTGGGCGTGGGAAACCCCGCATTAGTCATCGGGGTACGTGGCAGTGAGAATGGGCTGAAATAACCCGGGGGAATGGGTGCGACAGCATGACATGCCTGTGAAATGGGGCATGAACAAATGCCCTAAGTAACCCATGTGCATGGGACATGCACCGTGCGTGATAATGAGGTCAGAACATGTGCGCGTGCGAGTGGAGGCTCACGGTGTGCTCGTTGGCACCGAGGCACCCAAAAATAGCAGGTGAGACACGGGAAAAAACACCATGTGTCCCATGGGGTAGACAACCATGTGAGACACGTGCTGACCACAAATGTCTGTTCTCAGATGTGATCTGGGGACAATGCACGGAACTCCTCCGAGCAAAAGACGGATGTAACCAGATGAAAGTGGAGCATGACACAGTCGAGCTATTGAAGAGCATCAAGGACTGCGTGTTTAAATTCTCCGATCAAAAGAAGGCGGCGCATTCCCTGCATGAAGCGCTAAGGAAGTTCTGCAACGGCCACCAAGAAAAGTCGAGCAACGCGCAAGAATGCTGCCAACGCTTCAAGAACCACGCAGAAGTGGCAGAGCACTGTGGCGGATCCCTAGGTAACCACCAAGGCCTCGTCACCAAGAAGCTAGAAGAGCGAGGACTGAGCATCGCAACGTGCTCAGTTGACGAGCACACAGAAGCCGTCACTGACTCAAGAGAAGAGTGCCTGGCTTGCGCCTTCCTCCTGGGCTCGGACCGGAAGCGATGCGGCAAGCTCATCGAAGATTTGGAGAACGACCACGTGCAGAGAAATGACAAACACCCCAAGACTTTGGTGGAAGCGTGCAACCTTCTAATTCATTGGAAGAAAGACCCTAAAAATCTGATGATCGGATTGTCGACAAGCGACGGAATGGCATTCGCCAACGTCGCGGGCGAACAGCGACCTCCCCAGGACAACTCCCACGTGCATCGCAGTGCTGCAATTGCCAAGAGATGGGTCACCACGCTTCGACCTGTGACAACGCTTGGCGAGCGCAGGCCTCAGGCGCGCAAGCCTTCATGAGCGGTGTGGAAATTGCTGAACCAGAAGACGACGACATGTCTTTCAATTTTTCAAACGTCTCCGATGGCTCGAGGCTCAGCAGCAGCGTGCATCACCAAGGCACGAGCGTGTCTAGAACCTGGATTCTGTTGGACAATCAGTCCACAGTCGACGTCTTCTGCAACCCAAAGCTGCTGGACAACACAAGGAAGGTTGACAAAGTGATGAACATTGACTGCAACGCCGGGATCACCCGGACCGACATGGTCGGAGATTTGCCCGGACATGGCGAAGTTTGGTTCAACAAGAGCGGGATAGCGAATATTTTATCACTATCAAGAATGGAAAAGAAGCACAGGATTGCATGTGACAGCGAAAACGGCAAACAATTCATCGTGCACAAAGAAAATGGCATGGTGAGAAGGTTTGGACAGTCAGAGGACGGCCTTTTCTACATGGACGCAAAAGAAAGTGATGGGGATGAGGTCGGGACTGTCTTGGTCAACCAGGTCGAGACAGTCGAAAGCAACAAGAAGAACTGCACTGGAGCCGCGTGCAAACAGGCCACTCTCGCTCGGAAGCTACAAAACATTATCGGGCGTCCTTCGGCTCGTTCTTTTCTGAACATTGTCGAGAAAAATCTACTCAAGGACTGCCCAGTTCTACGTGAAGACGTGCTGGCCGCCGAGGATATCTTTGGGCCCAATCTGGGATCGCTAAAAGGCAAAACAGTTCGCCAGAACGGCGCACGAGTCAGGCCCCAATGCGAAGATATCCCGAAGCACATCATGGAACGGCACCAGGATGTCACCCTGTGCATCGACCTGATGTGCATCAACAAGATTCCTTTTCTGGTGACGATCTCTCGGCACATGAAATTTGCCACCATCGAAGCCGCAAAGAGTCGGCACCACAAAGTTCTGCTGGCAGCGATAAAAAATGTCAAACGCCTGCATGCGCTCCGAGGATTCCGAGTGCGACACTGTCATGTCGACAATGAGTTCGAAGGTGTGCGGCATGATCTGCTGGAGCTCGGCATGCAACTAAATGTCGTTGCCGAAGCTGAGCATGTGCCAGAAATCGAAAGACACATTCGCACAGTCAAAGAGAGGGTTCGTTGTGTTTGCAACACAGTGCCTTTTAAGAGAATGCCAGCAAGAATGACGATCGAAATGTCTCACGCCAGTGTGTTCTGGTTAAACATGTTCCCTGCCTCGGATGGTGTGTCAGGTGATCCAAGCCCCAGAGCGCTTGTTGTCGGTATGAAGCTGGACTATAACAAGCATTGCCGATTGGAATTTGGTTCGCATGCTCAAGCACACGAAGAACACGACAACTCCATGCAGTCACGCACTACCGGTGCCATCGCCTTGCGCCCTGCGGGAAACGCGCAGGGCGGATATTGCTTCCTCAGCCTCACCTCCGGCCGCCGTTTAAGTCGCAGTAGGTGGACTACTCTGCCAATGCCACAAGACGTCATCGACAGAGTTCATGTGTTGGCTCGTCGCGGCAACGCGAACCGAGACTTGACTTTCGCCTGGCGTGACGGATCTAACATCGCCGACGACGAAGATGACGACGACGATGACGACGACTCAGACTACGATCCAGACGAGTGGGAGCCCGACTCCGACGACGAATCTGAGGACGAAACCAATGCCGGTGACCACAACACCGATGCCATGGCCACCGAAGGAGTGGCTTATGAAGAAAACGATGACGAGCTACCTGACAACGAGGAGCCAAACGATGACGAGCTACCTGAAAACGAGGAGCCAAATGATGAAGATGAACCGCTCAACGAGATCGACGGAAACCCAGGAAGGGCTCCTCGTATCCAAAAAACTGTTCGGTTCGCGGACGAAGAAGAAGAAGAAGAAGACGACGGAACCCCAGGAGTGGACGTCGAAGAAAAAGAAGACGACGGAACCCCAGGAGTGGACGTCGACATTGAAGAAGAAGAAGTAGAAGAAGAAGAAGAACAAGAAGAAGCCAACGAAGAAATAGAGCCAGATGAACAAACTACAGAACAGGAGATGGAAGGTCGGTACGGACCTCGCTCCAGCTCACACAACCTTCGTCCTAGGCGCCGACCTAGCGAAGAATACCGCAAGGCCATGCAACCACAAGATAACAGCCATCTCCACGCCAGCCTCGAACACTATGCAATGACTCAGTACTCCATCAAGAAAGGGTTAGAAGTCTTCGGCGATGCCGGCAAAGAGGCTGTGCTATCGGAGATGAAGCAACTACACGACATGGGGGTGGTAGAACCAAAAAAGGCCAACATGCTAACACGAGAAGAAAAGTCCAAGTCGCTCAATTATCTAATGTTCCTGAAACAAAAAAGGAGTGGGAGAATCAAGGGAAGAGGCTGCGCCGACGGCCGCAAACAACGTCCATGCAAGACGAAGGAAGAAACCAGCGCACCCACCGTTGCCACAGAGTCCCTATTTTTGAGCTGCACGATCGACGCGAAAGAACGAAGGACCGTAGTCACAACAGACATGCCAGGTGCCTTCATGCAGACGGACGTCGATGAGGTCACACATGTGCGTCTCGAAGGACCACTCGCCTCACTTTTGGCGAAGGTCGATCCAAATTTGCATGAAAAATATCTAGAACAAGACAGAAAAGGGAAGCCTGTCATGTGTGTGAGGTTAAAGAAGGCCCCATGCGGAACATTACAAGCTGCCATGTTATTCTGGAAAGACCTCTCGGCAAAACTCGTGTCATGGGGATGCGAAGTAAACCCCTGCGATTGGTGCGTGGCGAACAAGATGGTCAACGGCAAGCAATGCACCGTCCCATGGCACGTCGATGACCTAAAGATCTCGCACGTGGACGCAGCAGTGGTCGAATCTCTGCTAGATCACCTCAATGGTGTCTGCGGGAAGCTAAACCCATTGGTGACGAACCGAGGAAAGACACATGACTACCTCGGCATGACTTTGGACTGTGCCGAGGACGGCAAAGTGAAGATTGTGATGAAAGACTGCATCGAAGAAATGCTGGAGGAAACACCAGACGACATGGACGGCGAGGCCGGAACCCCAGCATCGCTGCATCTCTTCACTACCCGGGATGAACCCGGCGGGCTACTTGACGAAGCTACTTCGGAGCTTTTCCACCACCACACGGCCAAACTGCTCTTCTTATCTCGCCGGGCTCGGCCCGATGTTCAGACCGCCGTGTCGTTTTTAACTAAGAGGGTGAAAGCGCCCGACCAAGATGACTACAAGAAACTTCGACGAACCATGCAACACCTCCGAGGGTCAATCGACCCAGTGTTGACTTTGGAGGCGGACAGCAAGACAATCCTCAAATGGTGGGTGGACGCCTCGCATGCAGTCCACCCTGACATGAAAAGTCACACCGGCGGAACCCTCTCAATGGGCAAAGGTTCGACTTGCTCCGCCTCAAAATCGCAACGCTTGAACGTGAAGAGTTCCACCGAAGCGGAAGTCGTCGGTGTCGACGACGTGATGGCGCAAGTCTCATGGACTCGCTGCTTTCTTGAGGCCCAAGGCCACAAGGCAGAGAAGAACACTGTGCACCAAGACAATCAAAGCGCCATGTTGTTGGAGAAGAATGGTCGTGGTTCCAGTAGCAAGCGAACCCGTCACATCAATGTGCGGTATTTTTTCGTCTCCGACCGCATCAAATCCGGTGAGATGAACGTTGAGTATTGCCCGACCGGAGACATGGTCGCGGATTTCTTCACGAAGCCACTCCAAGGAGCAAAGTTCACGAAATTCCGCAACCTCATTATGAACGCCTAGGTCTTGATCCTCAGGTGTTGATCCTCGTCGGCCCATGGCCTCGGGATCAAAGGAGTGTGTTGAGATATCATGACTCCTCGTGACTCATGACGTCATCAATACGAACAATGATTACGTGATACATATTACTATTCTGCTAATGCAGATACATATTTACTAAAGGAAGAAAGAGGAAGCTGGCTGCCGAGCCACCGAATATCAGATAGATATTCAGGAAGAAATAGAACGATTCGAGCATGAATTAAGCTCATAATCTTAACGAAACTGGTTAACTACAGATATAACCACGCAGATTCCTTAGCTAGTGCCACTGCCGTTGCTTTAATAGCACGGAAGGTCAGCTTAGATCTGTCGTTTCAACATTTCGTTAAGATTACTTCACCGTTTGATTAAAGTATGTCTACTGAAAGTAATGACGAAAGGACTCCGGCCGCTGGTCCAGCTGATGCTGGCCAGCAGGCAGGAGGGTCCAACAACGGGTCTGGCTCATCCAGACCATCAGGTCGTTCGGGACAAAGACCCCGAAGAGACCGGAACAATCATGGTTCCGCTAGGCCCACCGAGTCCGCACCCAGGGAAAAGAAGTTCACTGGTAGATGCGAGGAACTAATGGGCGAGACACATGACTGTTCAGCCTGCAACCAAGTTGATGGCCACACCAAGACGACTAAAGAAGTCGCCGAGCACGTGGGTCGAACCTGCAGCTCCGACGCAAGAACCGCGGTAGAGACACTAATCCTGCCAGCTTTTGATTACCCAAGCGACCCCGCAACGGGCGCCAGCGAGACAGAAAAACGCAAGTGGACTAAGAGAGTCGACACCATGGTCTACCGAGAGGATCGGTTTTACGAAGACCTAAAGAAAGTATACTCACTGATCTGGGGACAGTGCACGGAACTCCTCCGAGCAAAATTGCAAGCGAAAGACGGATATAATCAGATGAAAGTGGAGTACGACACAGTCGAGCTATTGAAGAGCATCAAGGACTGCGTATTTAAATTCTCCGATCAAAAGAAGGCAGCGCATTCCCTGCATGAAGCGCTAAGGAAGTTCTACAACGGCCACCAAGAAAAGTCGAGCAACGCACAAGACTACTACCAACGCTTCAAGAACCACGTGGAAGTGGTAGAGCACTGTGGTGGATCCCTAGGTAACCACCAAGGCCTCGTCACCAAGAAGCTAGAAGAGCGAGGATTGAGCATCGTAACGTGCTCAGTTGACGAGCATGTGGAAGCCGTCACAGACTCAAGAGAAG
>OOFT01000058.1_pt1 | contig 13406 bp, 28 predicted proteins | sample 1670301 | NCBI WGS metagenome assembly OOFT01 (sample SAMEA98140918, study PRJEB22522) | marine metagenome | biome: marine biome; feature: marine water body; material: sea ice | place: Arctic Ocean | collected 11-Sep-2015 | depth 0.3 m
TTTTGTAATAGTCTATATATATTATTATTTATACTAATAGATAACCCATTGCAACTTTTTAGGAAATATGTTATAATGATACCTGACGAAACGACTGAAGACCCTACAACGACAATAATAGTCCATACGACTATTGTTTTTAAACATGATGAAGTGCCTCCAGATGACCCAAATGAAAGTATTGCACCAGACCCTACAGTGGATCAAGGATGACTGGAATTCGAACAAGTTTCGATTCGTAATTGAAATTCTTGCCTGGGCTATCAGTATCGGATGTAGTATCGCAATGGCGCTCACTGTACCTGACCCGCCGCTTCTCGCTTTATACCCAGCATGGATCATCGGATCTGCAATGTACACATGGGCTGCATACACCCGCAGATCTTTCGGTATGCTCGCTAACTATATGCTCTTAGTGACTATCGATTCGGTCGGACTCTTAAGAATGATAGTTGCATGATAAATTCGGTAGAACAGATTCGTATAGATAATCATAGAGACGTTTGGAATACACCTAAAGGTAATGTAGTGACTAAAAATATTGTAGTAGTTGGCGCTGGTATCAGCGGAGTTCTGGCAGCATACTATCTTGTCAGAGATGGGCATAAAGTAACTGTTTATGAACAAGAGCGTTATCCTGCCATGCGGACCAGTTTTGCAAATGGCGGCCAAGTGTCCGTCAGTAACAGTGAAGTATGGACAACGTGGGGTAACGTTGCTAAAGGTATCAAGTGGATGTTCAAGAAGGATGCTCCACTACTGATCCGTCCAACGTTTGAATGGGCGAAGATCCGTTGGATGGCAAAGTTCATGTGGAACACCATCACCGACAAGTACGGTAGGAACACTGCTGAAACTATCCAGATGGGTATGCGCTCACGTGCCCTCTACAAGGATATTATTGATGAAGAAGGTATAGAGTTCGATCAGAGTTTCAAGGGTATCCTACACTTCTACAAAGACGACAGATACTTTGAAGACGCATATTCTGTAAGAGAAATGTATGAAGCAAATGGTTGTCAGTGGGAGCTGATGTTCCCACATATGATGAAAGAGATCGAACCTACATTAAATAATACTGAAGATTTGGTTGGTGGAGCATGGACCAAGGACGACTGGGTTGGAGACATACACAAGTTCTGTACTGAACTGTCTAAAGTACTCAAAGACAAATACGGTGTTAGGTTCGAGTTTGGTGATAAAGTCGAACATGTGAATACCTTATCGCACTATGATGTTATCGTCATTAGCAGCGGCGTAGGAAGTGTGGAACTTGCTAAAACGGCAGGGGACACAATCGATGTCTATCCAGTTAAAGGATACAGTATCACAATTAACTTGGACGACGAGAGTTATAAACACACACCACAAACCAGTCTGTTGGATGACCAAGCAAAGATTGTGACCAGTACATTGGGTAGAAGGTTCCGTGTTGCAGGGACTGCTGAACTGACTGGTGAGAACTATGATATTCGTCAGGATCGTATCAAACCGCTGTTGGATTGGGTTCATACAAACTTTCCAAAGATCAATACACACGACTATTCCCAGTGGGCGTGTCTACGTCCCATGACACCAGACATGATGCCTATTGTAGAGCGGAGTAAGAATAACCCCAGAGTGTTTTACCACACTGGACATGGACACTTAGGTTGGACACTGAGTCCTGCAACTGCCGTGAAACTAACTAAATTAATTAAGGATTATAGATGATTGACAAGAGAATTTTAAGTATCTGCTCTGCTGAAGGTATTCGTCAAGCAGACACAATTGAACTGATTGCGAGTGAGAACTTTGCCAGTGATGAAGTGATGCAGCTCTGTGGAAGTATCTTCACAAATAAGTACGCAGAAGGATTGCCAGGAAAGCGTTATTACAATGGTTGTGCAGAAGTGGATAAAGTAGAACTACTTGCTATCGAATATGCTACCGAGTTGTTTGTATGTAACTACGCAAACGTTCAACCACACTCAGGTGCTAATGCTAATCTTGCAGTGTACAAAGCGTTTTTGAATCCAGGCGATACTACTCTTGGTATGGACTTGGCGAGTGGTGGTCATTTGTCTCATGGCGCTAAAGTTAATATCAGTGGTAAATGGTTTGAAGCACATTCATATGGTGTAGACGAGAATGGATTAATCAACTATGATAATGTTCAAGAGATCGCGACGTTTGTTAAACCCAAGATGCTGATTGCTGGTGCAAGTGCATACAGTCAAGTTATCGACTGGCAACGTATGCGTGAGATTGCAGATTCAGTTGATGCTATTCTACTTGCAGACATCAGTCATTACTCTGGTTTAATTGCTGGTGGACAGTATCCTAGTCCGTTCCCTCACGCTCACGTCGCCACAACTACTACGCATAAGACATTACGTGGTCCGCGTGGTGGTATGATTCTATGGAACGATGAAGATATCAGTAAGAAGATCAACGGTGCTGTGTTTCCAGGAACACAAGGTGGTCCACTGATGCATATCATTGCAGCCAAGGCGCAGTGTTTCTATGAAGCACTACAACCAGAGTTTACGTTATACGCTAAACGTATCAGGATCAATGCACACGCTATGGCACAGACATTTATGGACGCTGGTGTAGACATTGTTAGTAATGGTACTCAGTCTCACATGATGACTATCAATCTCAATAAAGAACAATATAGTGGACGTGAGTTTGCTGACTTGTTGGAAGCAAATGGCATTACTGCAAATAAGAATGGTGTTCCCGGAGACACTCGTGGATTTGTCGAGACTAGTGGTGTTCGTATCGGAGTTGCTGCAGAAACCACTCGTGGTCATGATGAAGCATGGTTCAAAGAACTTGCAGAAAGAATTATCGCAATATTGAAAACTACTAAATAAAACTAATACATGCCTTAGGACCGTTAAACTTACGAGCATGTTGGCGGGAACTGCCATAACGATCGATCGCCATTCAATCGTTGAAGTGCCACTTTATAAGGAACTGACTTGACACTAGTATCGCAATTAGCACATCTCGCATCACAAGTTGAAGTGGATGACCCAATTGATTGGGGTATGTTAGAGATTAAGGAACAAGACGCTTACATGCTTATGGCATCTAATGTGTTGGAAATGTATCTCTCAGAACATAAAGACCATAGGGATATGGTCATGCTTGCAACGACAGTCAAGTTAGTAGTTGAAAATATGGTTCTTAATATGCGACTTATGGAAGCAATAGGGAAATGTGGCGATGTCGAATAATGATATGTTTGATTTCGGATTTACAGCAGTAGATGAGAACGAACTTGAAGTAGTTCAGAAAGCATCCACGAAAGCACAAACTGCTACACAATCTGTAGAAGCATTAGAGAGTAAGGTCAACGATCTGTATAATGCGATACTACCTCTATTAGCGAACCTTAAAAAGAATCCTGAAAAGGAGTACATCCACTGGCCTAATAGAATTGGTAAAGTGGAAGAGTTCGAAACTTATATACATACCATTGTATCAAGATAATATAGGAGTATACAATGAAACTAAGTAAGAATTTTTCAATGGCAGAGTTCACCAAGTCACAGACTGCTGAGCGTAAAGGCATTGACAACACCCCACAGGGTGAGCATCTAGAAGCGGCAACAGCTCTATTCGAGAATGTCGTGCAGAAAGTGCGTGACCATTTTGGCGTAACCACAATCAATAGTGGATACCGTAGTCCTACACTAAATGCAGCAGTAGGCGGTTCTAAAACATCACAACATTGTCATGGTGAAGCAGCAGACATTGAAGTTCCTGGAGTTGCAAATAGCGACTTGGCAGACTGGATTGTTGAGAACACCGACTTTGACCAAGTGATTCTTGAGTTCTATACTCCAGGGATCCCAGACTCTGGATGGGTTCATGTCTCATATAAAGCAGACGGTAGTAATCGTGGAAAGGCATTGACTGCATCACGTGTCAATGGTCAAACAGTATATTCAGTCGGTATCAATGCATAATATATGAATGTTGATGACCCAATATTGACGATATCGGTAACATATTATAATGAACCAAAGTATCTGAAAGAATGGGTCGATAAACAATCAATATGGAAGCAGTTGGGTATGCCGATACATCTTCAGATTATAGATGATGGATCACAAGTTACACCCGCATCAGAAATCATTAAAGATGGTGTAACTAATACATCACTATACAGGGTGACTGAAGATCTGGGGTTTAACTCTCATGGTTGTAGAAATCTGGCGATGAAGGTTGCGCCGACGAGTTGGGTATTATTATCCGACATCGATATGATATATCACCTTTCAACACTGGATAATATATTATCGGATATAGAAGATTGTAGAATATCTCGCGATTGTTATTATAAATTTAAATTCACTAATTCGAGTTTACCTCCTATTAATGATTTCCTAGTGTACAACGATACGTTCTGGAAGACTGGTGGTTACGATGAAGAGTTTGTTGGTCTGCATTTCGGAGACAGAATATTTTTATCTAACTTAGACCAGTTTGCAGTTGAATCTGATAATAGATATTTTGCACGTAGTATGAGAGGCGGCAGACTTTGGAGAACTGTCTCAGGATTGCTGAAAACCGAATATCCTGATGGGTTGATATTGCATCCAGAATCTTTTTTAGATGATATCTCTCTAAGGAACTCTATTACGGATACGATAAGTAGTCGTAATAAATCGGCCGAGGGTAGGTCGAACAAGAAAGTTATTCAATTCGAATGGGAACGATTAATATAGGAGAATCGTATGATTAAGTCAGTGTTAACAGCGGGTATTTTATTTCTATCAACTGGTGTATTCGCTCAGGATAAGCCAGAATTTATTGAAGAGAACCTCCCCGTCCAATGTGGTTCACTAGCCAATGTAGTTGAAATGGCTAAGAAGAATTATAACGAAGAGGCTATTGTAACTTGGGTAGATCCAAGATACGGCAGATACTTTCTCCTGTCTAATAAAGAAGGAACCAGTGTCTCATTACTATTAGCAATAGATGATATCGATGACGCGGTATGTGTCGTCAGTTTCGGGAACCAGTTTATGCAAGCACCTCCAAAACCAACATTATAACTGTTGCATAAACCCCACACTTAATAACCCTACGCTTGCGTGGGGTTTTTTTTTGTGTTATACTGGCTTCATAGAAAAGGAATTCAAATGCTACGGTTTCTCTTAATAGTAATACTTTTAGTTATATTAATACCACTTGCTATCCAAGCAGTGGTTACTGTCTGGTACACTTTAACAGTGTTCCCTGAACTCATTGACGTTATGTTGGAGAATTTTAAAAATGTCACAAACTGAAGAAACTAATACTTTTACCTTATGGTCTGAGGGATACTCATACAGTCGTGCCATGGCTGTAGAGATCGTTAATCGGACCGCTAAGGCGATTCAGGTCCAAGTGGTTGCCAACCCTAAATGCAAACTCTGGTTCCCTCTCAAGGCGATCTCATTCCCCTCAGAATACGCCGGTGATATTGGATGCGTTGCGAAGTGGTTCACGCTAGATCAGTTTGCTGATAACATGTTCGATCGTTTCGGTAACTCATACAAAAGATAATACTGAAGTACTACTGTTGTATTTTTACAAATATGGAAAATAGTGCTTGCAATACTCAACCGCTGTGTTATACTATAGTCATAGGTTGATCAAAAGGAGTTACAGATGGAAAAAGTAGTTTACACGTCATTGTTTTTTACAACAATCGGTGGGGCGTTTAGGCAGTCAGTCATCCCATTGGTGTCAGTATCTACCTACGTGAAACGTGACCTTGCTCTTGTCAAGTGCAGTAAACTTGACGGCGTTTCCATCATGGAGTACATGAAGTTCCGTAAGGTTCACATGACTGCATCACGTAAGATCAATCGCAATGGTTGGAACGGTGTGGCGGTTTAACAGAAAATGATTAACATAATGACTAAAGATAAAGCATTGAAGATGGCGCTTGAGGCGCTGGCGAATGGTAAGAAGGTTCGTGAGGGCGAAGGCGGCACTAAATCTCAACCTGCGCTAGAAGACGCAGCTATCTCCGCCATTGAAGAAGCCTTGGCACAGCCAAAGCAAGAGCCTTGGTGCATGACGATGAACGGGTGCAAAACAAAGTGCGAAGACTGTCCTGACACCATCACAGCTATCAAAGAAGCCTTGGAAGAATGTCCTGACACCATCACAGCTATCAAAGAAGCCTTGGCACAGCCAGAGCAAGAGCCAGTGGCATTTCAAAACAAATCCTTGTACTCAGAGCTTATATCGGCGGAGGACTGGGAAAACATTGACCCTGTGTGGTATTGGATGTATAGACCACTCTACACATCACACAGAATGAACGAACTTCGCATTGCCGCTCAAGCGGGTCTGGACCGCTTGAATAGTATAGTTGTACATTGGGGGTTAAGGAAATCCGACAATGGAGTTAACTCCACCGTTGGGAACATCTTTACCACAATCGAGCAGCTTGAATCTGCATTGGCACAGTACGACGCAAATTGAAAGTAACACAGGATGACTAAACTAGATGAAATGTGGGCGGCATTAGAAAATTATCAGAAGTATGCAGATGCAGATGGACACGGTGAATCATGGTCTAAGATGTGCAAGTTAAAGACTGAGGATGCTGCTTGGGATGCTGCTGGGGCTGCTGCGATTGCTGTTGCTGTTGTTTATGTTTCTCATGCTGTTTATGATGCCTCTTATGCTGTTGCTAGGCTTATTACTGCTGCTGCCGCTGAAAGTGTATATGATGTTGATTTTTGGCCGCAGTTTGCAATTGACCGGATTAACGATGCAATTTTAAACAAGGAGAACAAGAAATGAACGAACGAATTAAAGAACTTGCTGATGAGGCGTTTGCAGTATGCGGTAAACATAGTAATAATTATAACGGTCCAGCATTTTCAGCAAAGTTCGCCGAATTAATTGTTCAGGAATGTGCCGAATTGTTTGTGGATCGGAAGTATATGGTTCTAAACCCGCTTGAGCCATTTGCCGATGAACGAGTTCGTGCGTTGAAAGCACACGACCGGGACACAGTTAAAACGATTAAACAACATTTCGGAGTAGGAGTATGAGTAAAGATGACCTGTTGTATTTTTACAACTATGGAAAATAACGCTTGCATTGCTGTGTCAGTGTGTTATACTAGTATCATAGATTGAGAAAAGAAGGAAATATATTATGCGTATGAAAAGACTTTACACTTTAGCACAAGAGTTAAATGTTATGATGGAAAATGGTGAAATAACCATGGACGATGCAGTTGAAGAAATGCTCTGCGAGTTTGACGTAACTTCTGAAATGGCTTACGAAGTTCTATACGAGGTCATGGAAATGGCATACGAGGTCTAATATGGCGAACATACATTTCCTGCGTAAACTGGCATCAGACGAACTGATGGATACTCTATTTTTTGCTACTGGTCAACGTGTGGTAAAAAACAAACAGAAATCTCACTGGGACTTGTCAGCTGGTGGATTTGCTGTTAAAATAGTAACTAACAGAAACATCACTGTCAATGGTGACAAGTGTAAGTCTGTTCCAGAAGCGAAATACGTTATACAGGAGATGTTATGATTCAGTTTCGACATTGGGTTCAAGGGATGTACTTCGAGAACCAAGAAGAACTATTAGGTTGGAGTGAAATTATCCCAACAGATTATAGTCTTTCAGTATACTTCAATAGATACAAATGGTGGTTGCGCCGTGAGTATCGTCACCTCCAATCTACTATAAAGGAAAATCAATTATGAATTTGAAATTAAAAGCAGTGCTATACACTTTGGTACTGATCTCCACGATGTTCGCTGGCGCTGTGCTTGCACAAGCTGCCATTCTTATGTTTGAATTTAAGCATATAATCTACGCACTGTGTCTGACAGTATTCGCTTATATCGTATATCAATACTATTCATACACACTCAGTAGACTAGAATCCCTGGAGAAATTAAATGCCAAGCGTTAAACTAAAACAAGATGAATCAGGCAACTTGATACTTCCTATCAGCGAAAAGTTGATGAAAGAAGTTGGTTGGGAGATTGGTGATAGTATCGAGTGGTCAGACAATGGCGACGGTTCCTGGACGATGACTAAGAAAGTTAAGACCAAGTTAGTTATGGTCGAAACAGTATCTTCATTCCGGATACGTTATGTGGTAGAACTCCCGGAGGATGCTGAAGAAGAAATGGCTCACGATCGTGTACTTAACGACGGAGATATTAAAGAATTTAGTCAGGTGCATATAAGTGAAGAAGTTAGTGGATCTCGTGTAGTTACCAATAAACAATATCTAAAAGTATTTAACGAAGATAATATGTATCTGAGGTCATGGAAAGAAGATTCTAAATTCACGGCGTTCGTTAATAAGTGGGATAATGAGTAATGTTTAATATTAAACATGATCCACAATTTAACACGAAGAAGGTGATCAAACACTTTGAAGAAAAGGACAACACTACTATCACATATATCTGTACAACTGACCTTAGCGCTAGCGACCTTCCTGTTGACATTTTCTTTAGGCCAACCCCTCATCCGGAGTTCGGCAACCGTTATTTCGGGATGTTTGTTAATCGTAGCCATGGCGGTGACATGATTTGCGCTGCAGATCAAGTTGAAGAATTGAGTTTCGCCATGATCACTGACAACGAAGGCACGTACCACTACAGTCAATCTCATCACGATTATAAAGAGATTGACGGAAAAATGATTGATGGTGGTCGTGAATATATAAGAAGCACTGCTGGATACGAATTATTTAAAGTTAAAGATGGTCAGTTTGTGCTAACAGAAGGTTGAGATTATGAATGAGTATTACCCCGATCTATGGAAAATTCTTAAAGTCACCGGAACAGATCCTCACTACAGAATCTTCGGATTGTGGCATGGGACATATGCTCGGAGTGAATTATGGCGTATGAATAGTGGCATAGTTGGGGTATCGGAAACCGACAATGAATATATCTTTAAAGGGTACACCGGATCAGAATACACATGTAAGAAATCAGCATATGGTTCTAATACCTACGGGTACAGTATGATAGATGTACTTATTAAAGACTCTGGTGGAACTATAGAGATCGTTGAAGACATGCCGGATGTTATGAATATGAACTGGATTATTGCAAAATGAATTTGAACGAGTTTTTCAATCACCTTGCATCTGATGGCAGTCGCAACTTCAAGATTACCGAACTGACAAAGCATAAGAATCATAGTATGCTGCAGACGGTGATCTCCCTCGCACTAGACCCATTCACGCAATTTTATCAACGCAAGATTCCTGTGTATACAACTTCTGACACAGTAACATCTCTGGAAAACGCAATTCATGGACTTCATACCTTATCTTCTCGCACTGTTACAGGCCACGCAGCAATTGAATATCTCCGGGAGCTTCTATCATCTGTATCAGCGGATGATGCGAAAGTTCTCGAAAGAATCATCGACAAAAGTCTAGACTGCGGAGTCAATGCATCCACTGTGAATAAAGTTTGGCCAGGTATGATTCATGAGTATCCATGTATGCTCTGCTCAGCGTCAGATGAAAAGCTTATAAGTAAGTTTGAGTTTCCTGCAATGGTTCAACTGAAGATGGATGGTATGCGTTTTAATGCTATTGTCCAGAACGGCAAGGTAGAATACAGAAGTCGTAATGGTAAAGAAATCCACGGCATCCAACATCTGGATGAAGATTTTCTTAACATGAGCGGTTCTAAAGATTATGTCTTTGATGGTGAGTTGGTAGTCAATGACAAAGGCGTTATTCTAGATCGACAAACTGGTAACGGAATTCTCAACAAGGCGGTGAAGGGCACGATCACCGACTTGGAAGCACATAAGATTCGTGCAACTATTTGGGATGTTATCGATTATGAAGATTTTACCGTTGGTTATAGTGGTGTTCCTTATCAAGATCGCTTTGAACGTATTGCGTCGACTGTTTGCTTTGATGCCGTCAAGTTGGTGGAATACCGGATGGTCGGCTCGATTGCTGAGACTAGAGAGGCGTTTGACAGTTACCTTGCTCAAGGAGAAGAAGGTATTATACTCAAAAATGGAAATGCTGTATGGGAGAACAAGAGGGTAAAGCATCAAGTAAAGTTCAAGAACGAATTAGACTGCGACCTTCGTATCGTAGGTTTTGAAGAAGGGTCAGGTAAGTATGTTGGACAACTTGGTGCAATTATATGTGAGTCCAGATCCACTGACGGCAAAACTATTTCCGTCAGTGTCGGTTCTGGGTTTAATGATAACCATAGAAATACTTTTTGGGCTGATCGGAATGATTTGCTTGGTAAAATTGTGGCTTTGAAGTATAATAGCCGTATCACAAACAAACAAGGTGGTGAAAGTCTGTTCTTACCTATCTTCCTGGAGATACGTGAGGATAAGACAGAAGCTGACAACTATAAGGATATAAAATGATTGAAGCATTTGAATTAGACGACGAACTAACTCCTGATCAGAAGAACGACTTGCGTATTCTGACTTCATTACAAGGTCCTGAGGAAATCCAAGAGTGGATGCAGGCGGTAGATTGGTTTGACGTTGCATATGGTATCAGTCTGATGGAGATTGCAGCTATTAAAGAACTAGAACGAGAAACCGAATACGATGATTGTATCGATGCTAAGATAGTGATTTCGGCTGCTCAGGAAGGTTGGTATTAATACCATATGATCAAATACATAAAAGTTTACGATGCTGTCATGCCTCAAATGATATGTAATAAACTGATAAAGACGTTCGAGAGAAACTTATCACCTAACAATCGGATAGATGGTTTGGGGGATCGTTATGATGAGATGATCATAGCTCCAGAGAAACGTAATAGTCATGTAGATATATGGAAAGAATTTGGGACAAAGATATTAGACATATTCAATGTGGGTTTGCTGACTTATAGAACAGATTGTGGACTGAAGACTAGTAAGCAATTGCCCGACAAGATGGATATAGAAGAATTCTCTCTGAAAAAGTATACACCGAATGATGCTAGATTTAAGAAGAGACTACATTCAGATTCTGTCGGAGAGGGTCTTAATAGTAGGTTTGTCACATCTATCATATATCTCAGTACTCCAGAACAACGTGGGGAGACTGAGTTTCCTGCAGCCGATCTTAGAGTAACTCCTATCCAGGGATCTATGATCATATTTCCATCCACGTGGACTTATATCTATGCAGAGAACTTCTGTAGAGGTATTATCCCAAAATACACTTTAACCACACATTTTAGAGCGACATCATTATGATTAAATTTATTAAATGGATAATGAACCTTATGGGGGTTGTTCCTAAGCAAGAAGCAAACGGAGTTCATGATGCGATTAAAAATAACCCGAACTGGCCATTCCCAACTTCAGTCAGGCCTGCGGTATTAATCAAACCAGTGACTGTGAAAAATAAGCCACGGCGCAGTAAGAGTGATGTTGCTGAAACTCTAGCTACCGATAAACCACTGACACCTCAAGCGGCTTGGCCGTTTCCAACTGACTCTAAGGAGTAATATATTATGAAAGTATACATTGGTAAATATCGCGACCATTGGATATCACCTTATACGATTCTAGAGAAGATATTCTTCTGGAAAGACTGGGCGAAAGAAGATGGTCCACTATATCCAAAGTCGGTTGATAAGATTTCTGATAAACTAGTACCAATCTCTAATGGTATTCAGTGGGTATTAGATAAAGTGCATCCTCGTGTTAAGTATGTCAAGATCGACAAATGGGACACTTGGAACATGGACTCAACTTTGGCTCCTATCATTCTACCGATGCTCAAGCAGTTAAAAGAAAACAAACATGGTTCACCAATGGTTGACATTGAAGATGTTCCAGAGCATATGAGAACCACTTCGACAGAAGAATATGATTCTCAAAGTACATTCGATTTTTATCATGAGTATGAAGTTGAAGAAGGTGGGGTTGATATTCATACTCGTTGGAATTGGGTTATGGATGAGATGATCTTTGCATTCGAGTCATATACCTACGACTGGGAAGAGAAGTATAGATCTGGTGTACACGACATTCAGTGGGAGCCGTCGGAAGACCGTAATATGAGTCGGATGATAAGAGGTCCGAACGACACATATCAATGTGACTATGCAGGTCTTGAGAAAGAACAGAATCGGATCGATAATGGTCTACGATTATTTGGTAGATACTACAGAGGATTATGGGATTAAATTATGAATATGTTTTGCTTTGATATTGAGACACTTGGCATCGAATCTACTGCGGTAGTTCTTTCTGCTGCAATTATTCACTTCGACACTGAGGTAGATGCCAATATCTCCTTCAAAGAATTGGTACAGCGAGGACTATTAGTTAAGTTCGACGCTAAAGATCAGGTCAAACGACTTGATCGTACCATGACTAAGTCTACCCTAGATTGGTGGGGTAAACAGGGATCATATCAACAGAAGTTGAGTTTTGCACCTGATGCATCACGAGATATTACCACCGAGGATGGTCTACATGCTATTCGCAAGTACATCAACCAATACCATCGCGGGGCAGATCCTCAGACCATGACTATTTGGGCAAGAGGTTCCCTGGACCAGATGGCGATCGATAGTCTTGCACTAAAAGCAGGCGTCGAAGCTATTGCACCATTCAACCGTTGGAGAGATGTACGGACCGCTGTGGACCTTATGACCGACTCTAAAAATGGATATTGTAAGGTAACAGACCTTGACAGAGACGAGGTTGCGAAACACGATCCCGTTCATGACTGTGCCTTAGATATCCTGATGCTTCTCCGTGGTGTCTCCGCTGAGGACTCCTGATCTGTTGCTTTAATACAACATACAAATAACCCTATGCTTGCGTAGGGTATTTTTTTGTGTTACTATTGTAGCTTGTTGTTTATAGGAGTCTTAGTATATGTCCGTTCCAGTTATGTGCCCCTTCGTAGTCCGTATTACTGATGAATTTTTATGTGTATTCACATTAGAGGCCCAAACAAAAGCCCAAGCAGTTAAAATTGTCAATATGTGGTTAACAAATATGGATTCCACTCCTATTTACGAAATTACAATTGAAATTAATATATAAGGGTAATTAAATGCATTTATTAAACTTAAAATCTAAATATGCGCCTAGTGGTAATAAATCATTTGGCATGGTTTCATCTAAAATCAATTCTACTCATAAATGGGTAGAATATTCATTAGATATTAATGATATGCAAAAAATGTTAATGGCAACTAAAAACATTAATGAAAAATTCCAAATAATGGAATTATTAGAAATTGCAGAACGCAAGAAATCATGGCATTACAAAAAAGAAAACTTCAATGGCACAATTGCCGGTCGTTTGTTACAAGCTGTTCTTTCAGCGCCACGTAAAGTAATTAGCTAAGTATCATATATGGTGCATTAAGTGGTTTAATGCTTCATATATGTGCCATTA
>OOFT01000059.1_pt1 | contig 12601 bp, 8 predicted proteins | sample 1670301 | NCBI WGS metagenome assembly OOFT01 (sample SAMEA98140918, study PRJEB22522) | marine metagenome | biome: marine biome; feature: marine water body; material: sea ice | place: Arctic Ocean | collected 11-Sep-2015 | depth 0.3 m
CGTGTGGACCCACGCAGATTAAGAACTCGCTGAGCACGAGGGCTCACCGATTGTCTCCTGGCAGCACAAATCTATCCGCCAATCACGCAGGAGTTGTTTGTCCTACCTCAGACAGAGCAGCACCAATTTCATTGTCAATTTTTTGATGTTTTGCCCAGCAATCGTGTCGCAAACAATGGTCATCATCCCCATCCCATGGACTCTCCGGTCTCTCCCTCCCGTCCTCACAGTGCGTCTTTCTTAATTTTTTCACACACTCCACCACCGGCGATCACACTGCTGGTGAATGCGATTCACCAGTGGGAAAAACAAACAACAATCAATCACTTTAACCATGGTTTTGATTTCCGCCTCATGGTGACTGTTTCCCGGTTCTTGTTTTTCCTCCTTCTTTGTCACTTTTCCGTTTCTTGAGTGGAACCATGTAGAAATGGAGATGAGCACCAGGAGATGCCCCAACATCTCGCGGTGCTCATCTCCATTTCTACACGAAAATCATGCAGGAGTTGGAGAAGCCGTGGACTTGCGTGGAATCGGAGATGAGTGCTAGGAGATGTTGGGACATCTCCTGGTGCTCATCTCCATTTCTGCACAGTTCTGCATGTGGGAATTGTTCTTTTGTTGTTCGCATGACATTGTCTGCCCACTCGCTCACTCTCCCCACCATGGAAGATTTGGATATCATCAATGGCACTGATGCCGATGCTGCGCATCCACTCATCATACCTGCTCCTCTCCAGGTTACTCAAGATGACACCAGTGACAAGATGGAGGTTGACAGTGTCAAGTGTGGTGCCGGCGACAATCTTCCTTCTGAAGAGGCGACTAACAAGTCTTCTCATCTTGAGTCTAGTGCCGATTTGGAGGATACAACTGATGTGGAGGAAACGGTTGAGGAAGACGACGATGCAGATGTTGACGATGAGAGTCACCTGATTGGTGAGGAGAACGACGACGATGAGGTTCACCAGGATGATGAGAACAACGATGACGATGACGACGACGACGACGATTCTGACAACGAAGACGATGATGTTGAGGACAACGATGATGATGATGATGATGATGACGACCAGGACTGTGCGGCAGTCTCAAGCAAGAAAGGGAAGAAGTCCATCTCTCAACCACTTCTGTTCACCAATGGGTTGGGGTTCTCTGCCAACAACCAGTCGAAGCTCTCCACTGTTGTTGAGTCCGTTGCCAGCAAAAAGGAGTTCAGTCTCCATTGCAAGCCTGATGTGAGTTTGTTCTGTCTTGTTCACCGGTGGGCCCGGAGAACGGCATTCAACTTTGCCGCGGACGTCCTAAATTCTAATTTGGTTGTCGCCCGCGAGATTGGTTTTGTCTCCCCCTTTGACCTTTGCACTCTTCGTGGATGGGTCTTGACTCGCCGTGGATCTACTAGGACACAGTTTAACATTCAACACAAGCGGTTCCATGAGTGTCTTCTGCAAGCCCATCTGCCAGAGGGTCACACTGCCCTCCACCTCAATGGACTGATAAAAAGTGTGTGCGATCAATTGGAAACAACTGTCTTGCCCTCTGGTCTTCCCGTCACCAGCACAGCGAAGAAGCAGTCATCAATCGCCACCACCAGAAAGAAGGGTCTCACTGCTGCCCAGAAAAGAAAGAATGTTGGAGCCAACGCTGATTTTGAGCTCGTCCACCCCCACGATCAGGGCTCCTTCATGCAGCGACTCACACAGAACACCAAGTGTCTTCAGATAGCCCTCTTTTTGATGGACTTCATTTTTCCTGCAACTGTCCCTGTCGATGTTGCTGCTCGTACCAAGCTATATTTCTCCATGTTTTCAGGGTGTTATTCCATGCGGAAGTTCATTGAGTTGTGTCATGGCCTCCTGGTTTTGTTTGATGCTCCCACTCCGGATAAATCCAAGGTGCTCAAGCTGTCCAAGCATGTTTTTGCCGACAATCCCAGCATTCCCCTTTTGGACTTTGTGTTTGGTCAAGTGTCTTTTAGTAAGGCCACGACACTTGCCCTGAGCACCAAAATAAACCACGACATCGATTCTCAATTTCCAAAGACGTCACTCAAGGGCTATGCCAATCGGAAGAAAGGTGACCAGTTGGTCATCATGCGTCACGTTGTGCTTTCCATGTTCTTGCGGTTCAAAGGCAATGACCTTGAAACCTCAAAGAAGGCTTCCCGGTCGAAGCCGACATCACGTCTGTCTTTGTCCGATCCAATGGTGGACACTTCTTCAGAAGATAGTCGCAAATCTACAAAACGAACCGCTGCCTCCATCGCCACTCACTCTCACAAGCTTCCACGAGTTGAAGTGACTCATCCCACAGTGATTGATGTGCTAGCAACATCACCTGTCATGCTTCCTCAACTCACCCATGCGATGCCAGCAGCAACCAAAGACTCAGACTCCGCTCCCTCTTTCGAATCCTGTTACTCGGACATGGACACCCGCTTCAAGGAGTGTCGGCTAGCTTCTTCCAACGAGGTGGCTCCTTTCGCCCCTCGAGTGTTCATTGAGGGCGACGATTATGAAACCAATCTTTACTGTGCTCCCTCGGAGTTCTACCTGTGCCGTGATCTAAAGAACCGGTGCCATGGATTCACATGTGACGATTTTGGCCATCAGCCTTCTCTGTCAAAAAGTCGTGCCAGTCTTGACCTGCCCATGGCTGTGTCGTTTGCTTCCAATGATGTTTCCGTCGTCCGACCTGGACACACCATTTTCACCCAAGCATTCTTCCCCACACAGCTTCATGTGGATTTGTCTTTGTGTTTGAAATTTGCAATTGAACATGGTGGTTCAAACCGCGGTCGTGACGGAACTGTTGCGAGTGCCAATTCGGGTCACGGATGCCGCATCGACTTTGGTTGTGCTGGGTCTGGGTCCACTGAAATCAAACCTGGCGTCTGGAGACCTTCCCTGCTCTGTGGTGCATCAGTGTTCGAACATGTGAGTGAGGAAGAGGCTAAACAAATCAAAGCCAGTCTTGCCAGTGTGTTTGACTGCATTCAAGTCGCATCTGATGCGATCCAGTCGAGCATTGGGCAACAACCTCTCTGCAACTATCCGCCTCGCGATGATGTTTGTGGTTCTGTTCTTCGACGTTTCTTGGGTGCTAAGGTGATGAGGAATGAATGGATCACCTTGCAAGTTAAGTGCATCTCCCGTCGAGATAGCACGGATCGTCACAAGGATAAGAACAACTGCATCTGGGTGAGTTATGACAAGACCGGTGCACTTTGCTTCATGGTGGTCGATGCCCTCTCTGCCATCTGGTCAATGAAGTTCATTGCCAATGGCCGCCATGTGCTTGGCACGCATCATGACAAGTTGCTTGGAGCAAACACATTGTGTTCTAGAATCAAGACTCATTTTGAAAAACTCGATCTTGCCTGTGCCACCTTCCTTGATGATTACGATGGCAGCTACAAGCCTGCAAGTTCTGAGTTGAACTGGAAAAACCCTTGGGGCTTCTTCTTGGATGATCGGTGCCCTTGGATTGAGGTGAAGGACACAGGCAAGAAGGACTTTGTGCATCGTTGCATTCTCTTGCCCACGACTGTGGTTCGTGACTGCTGGTTATCACCGGCGGTTCATGTCATTAACCAGATTAGATCATTGGGAGTGAAAGACCGCGGTCTGTTGGAGCTTATTTTGTTGGGGGCACACCAGACGTCCTGGTTCCGCTTTTTTCATGTCGGTATGAAGATGTTCAAGGGGAAGAAAAGAGTCGATATTTTCCGAACTCATGTTGAGTTGGCAGAACTCACCTTTGGATCTGTGTCTGGTGGTCCAAAACCTCGCTTCGAGCCACCAGGAATCAATGCCACTGCGGTTTATTGTGGAAACAACCCCAATGTGCTCGACAAGGTCATCTCTTGCCTTTTCAAGATGCTCCATGATGTGAATTCATCCCCAGAGAAAACGTTCAATCATGAGGTCCTCCGCCAAATTGTGAAGGTCATTTCGGACAAACTAACAACGATGGACCCCCGCACAGAATTGGGTGAATTTCGTTTGATGCTTGTCCTTCAGATGTCAGCTCTTTCATCTGTTGTTCTGCACCCCAGTCCAAAGCTCCTCAACCTCTTGCACCCCATCCAGGGCAAAGGATCAGCAAAACATCTTCTGAGTGTCGGTGTCCAGGAGAAGGACCACCAAGACGCCATCAGGCGAGTCTCTCATTGTTTCAATTTGGTAGACTTTGGTGACAATGGTGGAGAGAGTGTGTTGTGTGAAACCCTAACCGATCGGAATGTGCAAGACGCTTTTTTTGAGGGTCAGAGTCTGTTTCTGTTGAATGCACGTGGTTCTCCTATGGAAAAGAAGCACTCTGCAACAAAATGGACAGCCAAGTCACAGCCCCTTGGAAATGAGCCGGTTGAAACTCATGAGGAGGAGGAGAAAGAAGAAGAGGCTCGGACAAAAACGACATCCAACTCACAGTCCGTTGAACATGACCCATCCGATGAAACTCCAAATGCGACTGCTCTTGATGAGTCGGCCGCCACGGTTGTGGATGCGTTTGACAAAGCCGACGAGACAGCTCAGGCTGCTCCAGCTAAGGAAGTCGAATCGACTGCCAAAAAGGATGTCGAAGTTGAATCGACTGCCGCAAAAGAAGAGGATGCAAAGGAAAAAGCCGAGCCCAACAGTGATGTCGATAATGCCATCTCGGAATTGAACAACGAGAAGGGGCCGGCCGACTTTGTCAGGGTCGACGTCCCCCGCCAGTGTCATCAAACATGTCCACGAACAATGATCTATCCATTTGAAGGTACCCAGTTGTCTGTCGAAGGGGCATCAGAGGGTTTAGGAGAGTCAAGCAAGAATGGATTTGCAGCTTCAACGGGAGACACATTGGTCAACGCATCCCGTGTTCCGCTGGTGGGTGTTACAAACGAGGATTGCGTTCTTCTAAAACCAAGAACGTGGTGGAATGATACTTTGATTGACTTCTGCATCGAGTGGTAAGTAGAGTGCTTCTATGGGTGAAGCCACGATCGCAGCAAAAATGGAACAATCTCACACGGCTGTCTTTGCGCAGGATGCAGCGTGCAGTTCCGAATAGGCGCAAGGATTGTGTTCGTGCCCAATCTGCGCAGTTTTGCACCAAACTGATTGAGCCTGTTGAGAGTGGGGGAGGTCCCGCAGTAGTCGGAGCTTGGGCTGCCAAGCATGATGTGGATGTCTTTGGAAAGAAACTCGTTTTCGCACCCATCAATTGCACAGAACTGCATTGGTCGCTGTGCGTTGTTGTCAACCCAGGTGCGACAGACAACCCATCCACAAACGAAGGCTCGCCACTGCCTTGCATCTTATTTTTCGATTCATTTGGGGGGACAGATAAAAGGGTGTTTGCACAAGTGCGGATGTGGCTCAATTCCGAATGGCGTCGACTAGAAAAGGAGAAAGATGCGACACACAAAGGTGACCGTTTCACGGAAGCAACATTCCCTGGCTTGAAACCGGTTGGTGAGCATGCAAGTTTCGATCATGCTGCGTCTTTTCTCATGCCATCGGCGTCTTCTCATATCATTTACTTTCTCAGTGAACTGCCACCAAATTAACGCATCAGACTGTGGAGTTTTTCTTTGTCGGTTTGCCTGTGGCATGCATCAGCTCCGCGATCGAGAATTCACTCGCGCCGAAGCCGGACTTGAAGATGGGGGGACCCCGTTTAGAGAACTCATTGCTCAGAGTGAAGCGTTTAAGTTCGACTTGGACGACATTGAACGCTTTCGCACGGACGTGAAAACCCTCATCGACCGGCTTGCGGCTCTGCATGTCCAAGTCGAATCAACTCCCGCAGAAGAAGAGGACGCAATGGAAAAAGCTGAGCCTGAAGTTGAGTTTTTGGCAGTCGAATCGACTGCCAAAAAGGATGTCCAAGTCGAATCAACTCCCGCAGAAGAAGAGGACGGAATGGAAAAAGCTGAGCCTGAAAGGGAGGAAAAACCTGAGCCTGAAGTTGAGTCAAGGGAAGTCGAATCGACTGCCAAAAAGGATGTCCAAGTCGAATCAACTCCCGCAGAAGAAGAGGACGGAATGGAAAAAGCTGAGCCTGAAAGGGAGGAAAAACCTGAACGGGCAGTTGTGCCAATGGTTGTTGACGCGGTTGACAAAGATGACAAGGCAGCTCCAGCTGAGGAAGTCGAAGTGGATGTTCCTGGTGAAAAAACTGACCCAACGGTTGCAAACACGGTTGCGACACAAGCCAAAGCAAAGCCAACTGTGGAAGAAAGTTGCAGACATTTGGAGTTCTACATTGGGCCTCACCCTGATAACGAAACTGCAACAAAACACATGATTGCCTTGCGTGAAATGGGATTGGAGGTCCATGATGTCACCGGTGACGGTAATTGCGGGTGCTGCTGCCTCATAGTGGGATTGACAATGACCGGCTGTGCATGCAGCACCGACCCAAAGGAAGTTAGGAGGCGATTGCAGAGAAAGGCAGCAGCTTTTAAAGAAGAGATTAGGCACACACCACAGTGTCACCCCTGCGACGAGGAAACCTTCGAAGATGTCCACAGCCAAGGTAGCAGTTTGCTGTTCTCGAAAAGGCTGAAGTACAAACGGGCCTTTATGGAAAAGAAGAATAAATGTGACGAGTTTGTGAATAAAGAGCACTGGATGGAAATGAACTTGACACTTTCAATATTTTGTCTGCAACATGAATTGCGGGTTGTGGTTTATCATGCTCAAGGGGACTCTTGGACCACTTATATTTTTGATGGCAGAGACAGCGGGTTTCATGTTGGGATTCATGAAGGCATGGTGCCTGTCAGTGGTCGCAACAGTTCGTTTGGATTGTGTTATGACGGAGAACACTATGAATGTCTAACATTGCCTGCATAGTGTCTGTCATTGCATTAATGTTGGATGCAAGTAATGGTTATCTTCATCATGGTCACTTGCACCAACACTTATCAAAAGGCTATGTTACTCATCCTACCTTGTGATGATCCTAGATGGCCGACCTCAAGTCTGATATTGGATTAGCAGTGCTTCAGTGAGAATCGGAACTGTCACTGTCAGAATCGGCATCGGATTCCTCATCTGTGGACATTGTCACTGTTTCCACCTCGGGGACTGGAAGATCATTTGCCCATTCGTAGAACAGGTGGGCCCAGTTGGCCCGGTCCTCGATGCAGGATACAACATGCTTGCTCTTGTCCCTCACATAGTTCATGGTAGGTGGGAGTGGACCATCGAAATTTTCATGCTCGAAGGCCATGATGCCTCGGTCGATTTGATCCACTCGAATTGTCCGCAGAGCAGGGAAACCCCTCTGATTAAACTCCAGTCTGTTGTTCTGGACTAGCAGTGTGTTTCCAGCCCTTGTCTCCCTGCCTGTTGTGACATGTGTTGCGTGAACCACAGCACGTTCAACGTCTTCTGCATCCTTGTAGAAGGCAAGTATTTTGGCAGGACCCACCACACCTTCATCGCTTGGGTCGGCAGTGTCAAAAGTTACAGCCACCCAGTCAAACATCGCTCCGTGCCGATCCAAAGTCGGGTGTCCTCTCAAAAGTTGTCCACCCTCACCTGTTGGATCAGCAAGATATATTTCTCCCCAAAGTTGCATGTCTTCCAAATCATCGTGGTCCTTCTGAATCTTGGAAAGGATTCTCATGTCCACAAGTCCAGTCTTCTCTGTTGCCACAGTCTCTTTTCCTTTTCGATCCACTGAGCACAGAACTCTGGTTCCTGTGCTGCATCGGAAGTGCGGTACTTTACGATTCATCACTGTGCGCCTAGGTGTGAGGGTACCTATGTCCTCCGAGTCATCCCTTCTTCTCTCTTCTCTGCGTCTCCGCCAAAGTTCCAACTGCTGGGCGCTTTGCATGAGCTGATGTGTCGACACTCTGTGAATTGTCTGAAAGAGGAAGATGTCAATTCCACATTTTTGGGCTGTTTGAGATGTTAGTTTCGCCCAGTCCTTCAAGCCTCTCTCTCCCTTCGCAGCATCACATTGCATTGGATCTCCGAACATGAGCATGTTTTGCAGAATGTGAAGGTGACAATGAATTTTGCAGGTGTCGGTGTCGACAGAGTCATCACCCCGGTGAACATGCGCATTGAAAAGTCTGAGAAACTCGCGCGTGCCTCTGTCGAACACTTGTGGTTGGCACCTTGTTTCCAAGGGGAGATCCTTGGAGCAATGCAAATACGCGTGAAGGCACAGTGCCAGCTCAATGAACCTAATGCATGGTTTCACGTCACAAAGAACGGCGGAGGTGCCACCGGTCCCCTTCGTGTGCGGTTTGATGCGGCCGTGCTTTTGCACAACATTGCGGATTCGGAGAGCAGTGAATGAAATTGTGGTGGTGATGGGGCCGCTATCGGCAGTCATCTGCTGAGCCACGTCTTTTTCCTTGCCAGCGAACGTTCGTTTCTTTCTGGGCTGGCCATCCAATTCCTCCCTCTCCAACTCGCTATCACACCCACCTGATTCATTGTGACAGGCATGCTCCTTGATCTCCTCCATTGTGAGCTTCACTGCCTCGCCCCTTTTGGTTGACCGAAGAGTGTCCTTTCCATGAAGGTGCCGTTTGCAATGTCTCTCCATGCGTTTCTTCGTGAGCGTGCATGGAAAAGGAAACACTGGTGTCACATGGCACAGCAGGCAGTCGGCCGGGTAGAACTTGTCGGAAAAATCAATGCCACCAAAGGTCTTCCAGCAGACAACCAGCAGATGCTCAAATTGGATCTCGTCTAACTCTAACTCAAGAACAAACCCAAGTCCATGTCTTTTTAAATGCTTGAAGAGAAGACGACACGACCGGTTTGTGCGTGGAAAGTCCTCCTTCGTCGAATCGGTGGTTCGGTCCCGTCCGCAGGTGTAGTTTCGACGGGAAGGGAAGCGTTCCAGCAGTTCAATGTCTTTTGCTACCAAATTCGACCTAACTTTAATCTTGTGACCTAACTTGGTTTCTTTCTTTGGTTGTTTAGACAGGGGCTTGGTGATGATGGTAGCAGGAAAGGTGAGGTGCCGTTGTTGTTGCTTCTTGCCCACTTCATCCATCATGTCGAACACACTGTTGTCTTGCACGGTGAGGACCACGGAGAGGAGTGAACCAACAGTTTCATTCGCCGTTTTAAGAGTGCAGCTGGTGAAGCCTTTGCTAATTCTGCTTTTGGGATAGTCACTCCTAACCGAAGACCGGGAGTTGCGATAGAGGGAACGGGTGGATTGCTCAAATTTCTTCAACTCTTCCTCGGTGAAGCATCCATAAAATGCCTTCGTAACCCCATCGAATGAGCCAGACTCGTTGAAGTGCATCGGGTCATCCAGGGTTGCCCCAAATATCCCGTGGGTGTTGGAACCGAAGCCAATGGAATCCCAGGCGTTGTGCAATGGATGCATGGTGAACACCTCACCAAGAATCTCTCGTGCGAGTCCAGCTCTGCGCTTCAGAAAATCTTGTGCTCCTTTTGCCTTCTTTGTTGGCCTGCCATGAGCTGTCAAAGGGAACTTGGCTGCGATGGCTTCCATCGATGGCGAGTCAGAATTGGAAGTGAAGGAGATGTCACGCAGGTTGCGGACCACTTTGGTGGGCACTGGTTGGCACCGCAGACAGGGGTCCGAAGAACTGGGCCCTGAGCACATGCATCCACGGTGGGAACGTCCAGCCCACCCACTGTTGTTCAGCTTGCGTCCTACAAGATTGTCTTGGCTTTTTTGATCTCCCATTGCAAAACAAACTTGGATGATAAGTTCCTTTTGCACCGGCGGCTCATCACCAAAATGCAGCCACTCCAGTGGAGGGTTGTCTTGGAGCGGCTTCAAAGTAGAGAGAATCATTGCCATGCAATCGTGGTAGAGCTGAAGTGATTCACACGAGTTCTTTCCCTTCGAAACTTTGGGTATGAAGCCGGCATGCCTCCAGGAAGACGATCTCTCCCTGATGAAGTTCCGAAGGATCCCCAATGTGAACATGAGAGGCTCGAGTGGGTGTCTCTGGAACACATCGGTCCCGGTTTCATCTATGTAGAACATGAGGGGCAAGAGAAATTGTGTCTGAGGATCAGTTATGAACTCGTGGTGAGTTTGCCGATGCCACTCTTGCGCGCACATCTCTGCGTGTTTGTCAGCGTCGGTAGCCACAAACACTTGGTGACGTTGTTCCGGGTCCAGGTTGACACAAAGATTGTTCAAGTCGTTGAAGAGGAAAGATCCAAGGAGGTCACGGATTTGGGAGAGCATGTCGAAATGGGGGACCTGCAAATTGCCAACCTGGGAGATGACAGGAGTTGGAGAGGAAATGCGGGATCTCAGGCTTTTGAGGAAGGTGTCCCGTTTCGGAAGCTTCGTAATGTCCACTTTGTTTTTGGAAGAGTGCTTGCGAAGCAAGGCAAAAAGGATGTCGTAAAACTCAAGGCTGACACCAGCATCATGGCAGAGCTTCAGGACATCGAGTGTCGCACAGTCAGCAGGAGTGAGTCCGACATGGGGATCATCCCCAGCAGGGTTGGTGTTGACATCGTCTTCGCTGCCATCATGTGAGTCGTTGGTTCCCAAATGCATCTCAACCTGTTGAGCAATCGTTGTCGAGTCGTTGCCAGGAGCATCCTCGGATTCAAGCTCATCGTCGGTGTCTTCATCATCCACAGATGGTGCATCGAGAGTTGAGGTTACGGTGGCATCGGCATTCTCTTGAACTGATGAATCTTCCTGGTGTGTGACCTCGAAGTTATCACTTCTAATTGATGGATTTCGGGGGTCCAGCTCAAGAGCAGTGACCGTTGCTGTCAACGAACATGCTCTTTCAGACAGGCTTGTTGTGACCCACCTCTGACCTTGCAATCCTGCCCTGGATTTGCGGCGGGCCATGGTGGCCTAGTAGCTTTTTTCTAGTGTCTTTCTTTAAATTATGAATTATTTTGTGAGTCAGGCTCTTTGTTTGGAATCAGTGGTGGAAAGTAGAGTCATTCAAGTTCTGTCTGGAGTGAGTGATTCAAAATGTGACTCAAAAGCCGGCACGTGGAACTGGAAGCTACGGACAAGCGGGCATTGCCAGTGTGCACACCGCATGGTGGAGAAGACGTCCGTGGCAGACTCACATGTCCGGACGGAGAACTTAGTGTTGAAACTGAGCAGGCACTGCCACCTTGCACGCAAGTCTTCAGGTGCCAGGTGCTCAACTTGCATGCTTTGCCGCAGTAGCCTCACAGTGTAAAAAAAGCATTGTCCGGAGCAGCAGCTGAGCCCCACACAAAATTAACAAGCTAGAAAAGCAATGACAAGAAGCGAAGAGGAACTGCTAAGAGATGAGAACATTGATCAAAGGGTGCTTGTGGAGTGCATCAAGAATGATCTGTTCCCCAAGGCAAAGTTTGTTTTAGGTGAGGATGAATGGGATGTGGGTGGAATGATCTGCAAGGATCACACAAAATGCTGCAAAGGAAGAATTGGGTTGCAGACAATGACGGAGGTAGAAAGAGAAAGGCACATGGAGAAGATTTGGATGAGAGCACTCAACAAGAAGGTGCAGGGGAAGGCACTGGTTCAGAAAAGAAGTGCTGTGTGCACGGTGATGCAGAACAAGTTCACAGGCATGTTGTGCAATCGGAAGGGCTGTTGGAAAAGGAAAGGTTGTTTCTAACATGCTGCTCTTCTTGCAAAAGACATGTGTCGACTGTGTGTGGATCACAAGTGTGTCTTGCCCTCAATTGAAAGTCTGAAGAGACGGTGGAAAGATCCCAAGGCCTGCTGCATCTTTTGCATGAATTTCTACACTGCTGTGGTCGGGGAGACACGCTGGAAGGAATGTCTCTCAAAAGAAGACACCCGGATTGGCAGCAACACTGTGGAGGCATTCGCCCTGCTGGTTTTGGTCAACAACTACAAGGCGTGGCTCTACGAGGAAAAGAAGACCCATCAAAACAATCTTTTGACCGAGCATGACTGTCCTCCAAGCTACGGAAAACCGTCAATTGTCGACAGAATCCTAGATGGACTCCAGTTCAACCTGAACATGGAGGCCGGCAAGCCAACTGTGATCTATGACAAGGAGGACAGGACCTACAAAAAGTTGGAGAAACAAAGGGTTGAGTGGTTGGAGGAATTCTTCAAAAGTGATTCCTGTCTGGAAACCAACAATGGTGTCCTGAAGAAAGCATCAAGCTCCTCCAGTGACGAGGAAGAAGACGAGGCGGCTGGAGGCCAAGGGGACACATTCATCCAGAAAGAAAGGGCCAAGAAGACAAGGAAATTAACAAGAGGGCTTCGTGAGTTCACCGGGGTGCCCTCAGAAGGCGAGAGAAAGTGCAAGGGATGGTCCGATGAGGGGATGGTGGTTTTCGAAAAATGTGTCAAGGAGACAAGGAAAGATGAGGGAGAAGGCAAGTGTGAGGCTTGGGAGAAGGCCTGTCGGAGTGTCATGGAGAAACTGGGCCATGCACAGAGGGAAAGTAACGAGCCATTGCAAAAGCCCAGGTATGAGCCGAATCTGGCTCTTGTGCATGAGGGCTTCTAGAAATTCAATGTTGCAGTTTGCAACCCACAATGTGGAGTAAGTTTTTTCTAAATTAGACAATCTAGTTTGGAATGACAAATCTAAAAACTATGCAATGCAACATGCAGATTACAAAATGCAAATAGC
>OOFT01000060.1_pt1 | contig 12375 bp, 1 predicted proteins | sample 1670301 | NCBI WGS metagenome assembly OOFT01 (sample SAMEA98140918, study PRJEB22522) | marine metagenome | biome: marine biome; feature: marine water body; material: sea ice | place: Arctic Ocean | collected 11-Sep-2015 | depth 0.3 m
GGCAGTGCGTCCACCACGACCACTGACTTTGAGCAGCCGCCTCCGGCCCGGGCACCGTCGCCGAAGGGACCTTGTGAGTCCTCAGCCTCCGGCTCGACGCAGCTGACAATACAACAGCTGTTTCCGGGTGCCGCTTGGCGACAGGAGACCACCTTGAACTGCCCTCGCCTGAAACGGGTGGACATCGAGGCGATGGACCTGGCCAAGCTGCAACAAACGGTCCTTGCGTTGGCTGCTATGCTTCCGAGCGGCGCCTTGTCGCAGGACTACGTCCCTGTTGACGAGCTGCCGGTACCACCATGGCTGACTTCGGCTGACTTCATCGCAGGCTTCGCCTCGGTGACTTCCGGCCCGACCATGGCTTCGGTTCCCGAACTTGTGCCAGAGGAACCTCCTCTTGCGACGTTGGTGGCCTCAGGTCAAGAGGAAATTGGAGGAATGATCGACGAGGGCCCTGACATTGCCCCGCCGCCTTTGGCAGATCTTCCACCTCCCATCTACGTCGATGTTTTCGAGGTGAACAAACGGCTTCGCGATGCGTTCTACATCGCGTTGGACCTTTACGTCCCAAGCCAGTCCGGTGACCATGAGCTCACTAGTCCCGCGGCCGTTGAGCGCGGCTGCCCTGCGGGCCTTGCGTGCCATGAGGCTTGTGATGCCTTGGCCCGCGCTTCGCGCATACATGTTGACTCACTCATGAGAGCAATGTCCACAGTTGATTGCTACAGGGACCAGCTCTACATGAAGGAGGCCAAGCATTGCGCTGCCGTGCTTGCGCTACGCGAAGCTGAGGCAGGAGCAAATTGGCAATTCGACGTGCGATTCAGCGATGCAGAGGCGTATGCGCGCAATGCGCTTGAGTGGGCTGAGCATTACTACCATAGGCACGTTGGACCGGCTGGGCCGCGATGGCGCCCCGACATGACAGCCGAAAACCTGAAAGTGGCCGCGCTGCTGCTGCGCAAGCAGTTGCTGTTAGATGCTCAGCAAGCGCAGTGCGATCGCCATGAGCAGGAGGTCGCCGCCGCTGCCTTGGAGGCGCTGCAAGCTGACCCGGCTTTGCATATCGAGTCCCTCGAACAGCAGGCCGTGGCTCAGCCTCATCTTGATGCGTTTGCGGCGTCGTTAGGGCCGGAGGTACCCGGCTCCGCCGCAGATTTTTTACCGCCCATTCCGAAGGCTCAGCCAGATGAGCCGCGTGTTGCTAGACAGGGGGCGCTTCGCACTGAGGTGAGGGGCCCCGTCTATGCTTCGCATGAACAGGCTGACGAGTTTCGGAGAAGTTTGGCCCGGGACAAAAGCGCGCGGTCGCGGAACAAGAGCCGTGAGCCCGCTCGGCGCCCGCGTTTGCACGTGCCTCCGCCCCCGCCACCTGAGCCGGAGGGTGGATTCTGCTCGGCAGCGGCGCTCTCGGCTCCGCCACCGCCTCCCCCGCGTCGCCTTTGGCACTTGACGGACGTGCCCGAAATTGTGAACGACAAACGTGGCACGGACCCAGAGTGTTATTCACCGAGGCTGCGAGCTGCGCTTGACGCCCTCTTCAGTCGCTCTAAGAGCCTGGAGGATCGGGCCGACGAGCAAGAGCGTCGCGTTTCGCAGCAGGCCACGCATACTAAGGAGTGGCAGCGCAACCGTAAGTATCGTTTCGATAAGGGTGCCATGGGGCAAACGGAAAGGTGCATGGACCAAACCGTGCGCCCCTGGGACCATAACGATGGGGACGACCCCTTTCCGTTGACGGACGAGGAGCTTCGCGACGTAGCTGCGGACAAGCAGGTCCGCCGCTCCGCGGATCAGCTCGCTGCCAACCTTCGCAAGTTGGCTAAGTTCCATGGCTCCGCCACTCGCGCGCTTGAGCACGCAGCGTGGCAGGACGCCAAAGGTCGTTGCGACAGGGGCCGAGGGAATGACCAGACCCTTGGCCGTTGCGAGCGATGCTTTGCAACTTCGCACAAGGATGTCACGGATTGTGAGAAGCCGAGCTTCGCTCTTCCGCGCATCCAACCGCACATGCGTGGCGACCTCTCGCGTCGCGAAGACGGTGCGTTGTTTGAAAATGTTGGAACCCCCGTCTGCGACATGTGCCACATGCGTGGGCACTACGCGGGCGATTGTCGTTCCTGCACGCTTTGCGGTCGCTGGGGACACATCGAGGCGCATTGTGGATCCGGCTTCTCGCGCTGGCGCTAGGCGACGTTCCATATATTTTTGAATATCTTCGTTTAATTTGTGCTTTTCGTGCGCGTTTCGTTCAGCTTTGCTGCAGGGAAGTATTCAACATTTGAGGCCTATGACGGAGTAGTTATGTCGTTGCGGCCGCGGATCGCGCGGCGTGACGTCTCCGACACGGGGGGTGTGTGTAGATCACCTGTAGTTTCGCCCTCATTTTTCCCCTGTAGCGCATCATGCTGTTTAACTCGCTTTGCACTTATTTTATATCTCTCGACCGTTTCCGGGTTGCTGTGCTATGCATGCTTGCAACCCCGAAACGTGTTTAACCTCCCTCCGGAGCATGGGCTTTGGAGGCGTATGTTTTCTCTCTTGTGTATGTTTAAGCACCGGTCGGGCTGAGGCACGTGGGCTTCGCCCGGACACGCTTATTCATGTTTACACTTTTGCTGTTGTAGGATGTAGAGGCATTGCATAAGACCGTTGCATCCGTAGCCATTGTTGATCGAGCAGTCTCTGTGCGAGATAAAACGTAGCTTCGCTCGTTTGCCCTCGCTCGATTAGCATAGCTTACCGGCACAAGTTGGGTGTTAACATTCGGCTTCGCCACACAATTGTCTTGGGGCACCAGCCGCGCTTCGGTCCACTGGCCCTTGCAGCGCTGCGCGCCGGACCGCTTGTGTCCGACGCGAACGCGCCCATCCGAAAGGACAGGCGCAGCGGGTATACCACATTTGGTGTACACGCACATCCTAGGGGAATCCCAATCACAGGTTATCAGCCGTACTTCTTTTGAAGTGCGGTTGGTGCCTACGGCTCCCGGTCCCGCCCTTCTTTTCCCGCCATGTCGGCCGCTTCGTCGGTACCTCTGGTCACTTCCTCCGTTGCGGACAGTGGCTATGATCTTGACGCCGATCTTGCAGCGACACTTGACGCCCAGGATGCGCTTGAAGCACTGGGGTCATCTGGCGAGGGGGGGCAGACCGAGTTTGGGGTCTACCAAGACCAGGCGGAGTTCGATGCTGATCAAGATGATTTCAGCAATGCTCACCAGAACGCAGCTCCGCTCATTCAGCCGCTCTTGGCCTACGACCATGGCTCTGCCCATGTCGACGTTCCGGCCGCGAATGGTTGCTATGATTTCGAGTCTGCCTCGGCAGCCTTTGCCCGGGAATGCGCTGCAGTCGCCTCCGGCATTGGCTATGATCAGCCATCGCCCAGTGGTTCCGCGGAAGGAACTCATGAGCAACAGCCGATCGATATGAACGACGCTAGCAAGCGTGCGCGCGCTCCTACGGATTCACAGTCTGTGACCTCTGAGCCGCGCGCCGCGAAGCGGAGCCCATCCAGAGGGCCTCCGCCTCCACGTGATGCTTCGTCTTCCTCCGGAGCCACGCATCCTGTTAGAGAGGTAGGTCAGTATGCTGCTGGCCTCCCCATCATAGTTCCGCATTTCGTGCCTTCGGCTCTGGCCGCACCCGTTGCTTCGCCCGTGCTGGCCGCCGCTTCAGACACTTCGCGTGACTTGCTTTCAGAATTGCAAGAGCTTCGCTCACGTCACAGCCCGGTTGCACCGACCCTTTCAAGTCTGGAAACAACCGTTGAACACTACCAGAATGAGTTTCATGTTTTCACTCAAAGGCAAAATGAGATGTTCTCTGAACTTCGTTCATCTCGTGATGCCAATTCGCTTTTGGAATCCAATGCCTTGCAGGCAATTCATGACCTTAAGCGTGGTGAACATGCCGCGGCAGTGGCCAGTGTGGCCGCTAGCCAAGAACTCAAAGTCCAGTTTGATGAACAATTGGCAACATTCCGTTTGGACTTTCAGTCTCGTCATGATCGTGCAATGCTTGACGCTAAGCATGAACATGAAGCTCAGCATGTCGCTGCGCTCTCCGAGCTTCGGCACAGTGCCGAGGTTCGACATAGCGAGGCGATGGAGAGTGCCACGGAGGAACATAGTCGTCGCGAGCTCACCATGCAGAGCGATTGCTCCGCACTTCGTGTCGAACTTGGGGATGCGCATCGTCGCGCAAGTCGTGACGCTATCCAATGGGCGCAGGAAAAGGTCGTTCTCAGGGCTCAAGTGGAGGAGTTAAGTGAGGCAGCCGTGCAGGCAGCTTTGAACCCTCCTGGTTCGTCGTTTGGCGTTCCGCCCCTGGTTCAGGATCGCCTTGATTCCGCAGTTCGTTGCATTCAGCAGACTCGGCAAGATGTTTTCCTTAAGGAAGCACAGATTCGGAAGATTCAGATTGCTTTGCAGGAAACTCGTGACTCGTGTTCAGAACATGTCAAGTACCGCGATACGTTTGCCAAGTTTGTTGACAATCGTGAACGTGATATGCTTAGCATGGTTCGTCGTTTTGAGCAACAAATTCACATGCTTGAGACCGGACATGGACATGAAAATCTTGCGATGTTGACGGCCGAGTCGCGATGCACTTCGCTGGTGGCTGAGCTTGCGGCCTCTGAGGTTCGCCGCGGCCACGCCACACATGAAGTCCAGGAGCTCATGCAGACTCCTTGGAGCGCTCCTTGTCCGTCACAGCCTCAACCCTCGCCTTCGGCACATCTTGACATCAGGCACCCCACCCTTCACCTTAACAACGTGCGGGGCGTTGCCAGCTCCGCTCAAGGGGCTCGAGATGGGAACAGTTTTGCCTTGGCCCATTCCCAGGAGGAGTGGTATGAGGGACCATGCGGTGTTGTTCCAGGCAACCGCCACGGAGCTTCTGCTCCGCAGCATCAGCCTGTCCAATTCTCTATTTGTGGGGATGACGCGGCACGGGTGAAAACGGGTCCTGTTCAGGGACTTGGTTTGGGGCTTGTGGGAGCTGTGCCGCCGGTGTTTAATTCCTTTCAACAGGGGCCGGGGAGCCGTTCCTCCCTTCCTGTGGAAGACCCGGCCAGGCGCGCCCCATGGGCCCCACCTCCCGCTGTCGCGCCAGGTTTCGCCGCTTCAGGTATGCCTCTTTCGTTCGGACCCAAGGTTCCGATTTCGTCGAGCACGCCTTCGGCACCTGTACCGTTTCAGTTGTCGCCTTCGGCTGCTCCTTTCGTTCAGCCGCTCTTGTTTCACCATGGTGTGCATGCTCAGCCTTCGGCTTCATCACATCAACAGGAGTCCTTGAATCGACATCATTTGCAACAGCAGCTTTTACAACAGCAGCAACAGCAGAATCAGCCGCCTCCTTTCGGGGCTCATTCCTACAAGCCATCTCCTGGTTTCCAATCCCTTGTTCCTTCGGACCCGGGGGGCGGTGCCGGTGGCGGCGATGCTGAGTCTTCGGACTATGAGAGCGCCTGCGACGATGACCCCCATGACCCTCAGGGTAGTTACCTCAGGAGGGCCCGGGTGACTCGACACTGGAGAACATACCGCGAGTTCAATGGTTCCTTGACGCTTTCAGCAATTCCGGACCATGCGAGTAAGTTTCACAGTTGGCGCAATCATATTCGTGCTGAAGTTGTTTCGGTTTCTAAGGCCGACCACAAGGCTTTTAAGTGGATATTGAGAGTCGAGGACCCTTCGGTCGAGGACGACGCTCTGCGGATCCAGAAGAAGAAGTGGTGGGCATTGGACGCCAAGCTGCGCTCCGCGCTGATGAAGATCGCCACGGGCGAGGTCGCGAAGACCTTCGAGCTTCTCACTGAGGAAGAGCGCGTCTTGCACCAGCGTCAGATTTCGGGAGCTTTTATGCTTCGCATCATCTATCGCAGGTTTCAAACCAAGGAGACGCTTGCTCCCTACTATGAGTACAACGATTTGATCAAGGTTTTGTACAAGTCCGATGCGACAATGAACATCTTTCTCATGGATTGGCAGTCGAAGCTCAACGGGTTGCAACACCCAGAGTACCTTCATCCCGACGCCAAGTTGGAAATGTTCTTGAAGCAGGTGCGTTCATCTCCGATGATGAAGTACGACATGGAGCACTATCGTCGTTTGCCTGAGGGCCACTCGGACAAGACTTACGAGTGGGTCATTGGTCGCATTCACGACAGGCTTCGCGATGAGCGCAATCGTGTTGTCGAGTCTCAGTTGGGGCATGGCGCTCCGCCGCCTCCGGCATTGGCCGCCCCTCCGGGAACAGTTTGCCAGTACTTCACGAAGGGCGACTGTAAGAAGGGGGCTGAGTGCGACATGATACACGACAAAAAGGCAAAGAAGGCCTACACAACTGTTGGTGGCGGGCCAACGCCTAAGGCTGGGGCAGACACTCCCAAGGCCAAGGCTAAGCCCAAAGCTAAAGCAGATGCCTCTGGTAAGTCGGGAAAGTTCCAAGGTGCCCCGGGCGGCAACCCTGCGAGCAAGTACCCTTGCTATGCAAACCACAGTGGCAAGTGCGTCAGTGAATCTTGCTCACACGCTCATCGGCCTCTCACGGCCGAGGAGCTCGTTACCATGAAAGCGTGGGAGGCTAAGGCTTCTTCTCGGGCCTCGAGTCCAGGAGCCCCTGCCTCCGGCGTTTGCCCTGAATTTCTCAAGGGCAGTTGCATCCTCGGTGCCAGTTGCACTATGGAACACCCAGGTGAGGAGGCCGCGAAGTCCGGCCGTAAGCGGGCCAAGGCGAAAGCCAAGTCCGCCGCTGACCAATGACGGTCCCGCGGCGACTGCGGGCTCCCTCCCGTAGCCGTCGCCGTCGACAACTCAGCATTGCCGCCTGGCACGGGCGCTACGTCAAGTTGCCCGGCCTCCGGCTCTCCTGCTCTTGTTGCGCTCCCGCCGCGACGCCCTCCCCCTTCACGTGTTCCGTCTTCTCTCGAATGTCTCGGTTGTCTCAACGCTTCCGATGATCATGATGATGAGTGCAATGCAATTGGAGCTCCGCTTTGTAAACTTCAGTTGGTTCATTACGTTTCTTACATTGAATGTCCAAACCTCACTGACGCCGACATGTTTCCTTGTGCTTTTGCAAAGGTCAAGACCAAAAGTCCTTGGGGCAAAACTAAGAAGCTTCCGAATAAGTCTGATTCGTTGTTGAATGCTCTTAGGAATGCCAAGGAACTTGCCGGCGAATGTGGTTTCTCTACGCCCTTCGGGTGGCCTCTCTGGTGGAGGGAGCATGTTGTGCTTGAATATTGTGCTCGCCCCGATGGTCTCAGTATCCTTGATTGCTTGAAGGATCCTTCTGTACCGGCGTTCCGTCATGTTCAGCACACCCGCGCTCAGTGCCTCGATCGCTTATCTTCTTCGTTCGACGTGTATTCACATTTTGGCTCACATTTGCCCACAGACGCTGAATGTTCCGCACTTAAACTTCCATCTGTCGAGGAGTTCGTGTGGCCTTCGGTCGGTAGTCTTGTGATTAAGCATCTCAGTCGTGTCATTGCTGTCTGTACGCAGGAAGGTATTCTTTGGATCGCGGACACCGGTTGTGGCTACCATTTGGTTCCGGAGTGCGACGTTACGCGGGGTAAGTCTAAGGTTGTGCCAAACCCCGGCGCTACGCGATTGCACACAGCCAACGGTGAAGTCAGTGCCGACGAGTGTGTTAAGTTTGCTCTTCGAGAAATCAAGATCAGTGATCAGTTAGCCACCATTTTGCCTGAGACCCCTCGTGTCTTGAGCGTTGGTGCATTGTGCATGGATGAGCGGGCCACTTTCCATTGGCCCGGTGGTGGAACGCCTTTCTTTACTTTGTTTGATGGCACTATCGTTCAGTGTGAAGTTCATGGGCGTGTTCCTTACCTTCGTTCAGGCACTTTCGGCGCGGCTTCGCCCGGATCTTCTTCTTCTGCTAAGGCTTTGCCGATTGTTGCATCCCCCGCTGAGGTACCCACGCTTGGGTTCGATGCTGCGCCGCGTGCGCCCGAACTCGTGTTGCTTCACAGGGATCCTTCGTCGAAGCCCTACGCTCCACCGGCATGCGCAGGTGCAGATGAGGACGAATTGAATTCCGAGCTTCCACCGCTTCCGCGGCAGTCCGCCGCAGTACGTGCACAGATGGCTGATATCGAGGAGGCAGGGCCGGACTATGTCCCGCCTCCCGTTATCCTTGATGGTGGTATTGACGAGGAGGTTGAACTCCCTCCTTTGGAATTTGTTGTCGATGTTCCGGCCAATGAACACCTAGAGCGAGCCCGCAAGGCTGAAGCTTCTAGTCTTCGACACCTTATGACACATCATCCTAAGAACAGCTATTGTCCCACTTGTTGCATTGCTAAAGTTCAACGTGCTCCGCACCGCCGTAAGCATCATAAGTTTTGGAAGGGGAAACCCCGGCCGGATAAGTTTGGGGATCAAATTACCGCCGACCATATTATTGCTTACAGCGAGCGTTCGAAGGGGGTCACTGGTCACCAGGCTGCGGTAGTCTTCGGTGATCGTGCCACCGGTTGGTTTGATGGTTTTCCACTGATTGGTAAAACCACTCCCGACACGACCGATGCGTTGCTCCGTTTCACGGGTAGTGATCAGATCAAGCGAGCTTGGTCCGACAACTCCCCTGAGCTCATAGCTACTTTTCGCGATAAGCGCATTGTGCACGACCTCAGTACTCAGGGCGAACCACAGTCAAACGGCAGGGCCGAGCGACTTGTGCGACGCACTATGGATGGGACTAAGACCCTGACCATGCAGGCTGGCTTGCCTGGCGCCTTTTGGCCATACGCTATGCGTGCATATTGTCATGCTCAAAACATTGAGGTTGTTGATGGTGACAGTGCATGGAATAAGCGTCATGATCAAGGTCAGTGGGACGGACCCGTCATACCCTTTGGGTGTCTTGTTGATTTCAAGCCCCAGAGAGAGCTCGTCAAGCAGATGCCCAAGGGTGTGCCTGACACAGTTCCTGGAGTGTTTCTCGGGTACAAGCTTCAACCGGGGGGCCTTTGGCAAGGGGAATTCCGCGTTTCAGCTTTGACCGAGTTCGTCGATCTTGATTTGACTAGCTGGGGGAATAGCGAGAACGTCAAGCACCAGGTTGTGCGAGAAGTTGTTTTCTCCCCTAAGTCTATCATCTTTCCCCTTCGGGCTAAGTATGACCACGTCAATCGGACCCTTGCTGGTCTCGAGGGCGTTCCATTCGAAGCCGATCCTGACGAACCATTCTCAGAACTTGAGGAAGGACCTCTCTTGCCACCAGTCCCTGGGGACGTTGTTCATGACCCCTCGGCTCCGCCACCTATTCCCGTTGCTGATCCCACCGACCACGGTCGGCCCGTCAGGGGCACGGAAGTAGTTGAGGGTGGCAAGCGTTATCGACTTGATGCCTCGGGCCGTCGCTACTTACTTGATGAATCTGGTAGTATCATTAAGAAGAACTCTAGCCGGCCCCCGTACATACCCGACATTGAGTGGAGAGTCTATGACAAAAAGACTCAAAACACTCTAACCGCGGAATGGAAGCTTAGCATTGCCCTCGCAGTTGACGCCGAGATAAAGTGCACCGCAGGTAAGCCTTCATCGGGCTCGGCCTCTGCATCTTCATCTTCCTCTGCGCTCGCTCCGCTTGTTCAAGGCTCCGCCGCTATCGATTTGCATGTCCCTGTTGCTGCAGAATCCCTTTCTGCTTTGCAACCGTCGTCGTCGTCATCTTCATCTGTGCTCGTTGCTCCCGCCACGTGTGTTGCATCATTCGCGGCCGCCAGGAGCAAACATGCAATTCAGGCTATGCTACCGCCTGTTTACGACGATGACGAGTCGGGCTCAGATGATGATCCGAGTGGTTTTGTGGTCCCGGCTATGCCGGTGATTGTTCGGCCCGCGGGCTACAAACCCAAGCATCGACCCAAGATTCCAGAAACAAGCTTGCCTTTTGCCGCTTGTGTTGCGCGACCTGTCAACAAGTCCGAGATTGCATTGAAGCCTGCGGCTCAGGCTGCTATGGATCTTGAGTTTAACAAGTTGCGCGACAAACAACACCCGGGCTTGACCAAAAGGGGTTGCTGGGATGAGGATGCGGTGGAGGAACTTCATGTTGTGAAAGCCCGTGGACAGAAACCTGGCGCTGGTGCTATGCATTTTGGTCGCATTTTCGGCATTTGTGTTGAGAAAGGGAGTGAGCTCCCTGCGGGAGATGCTGGACGCAAGTTCAAGGGACGTTATGTTTTCCAAGGCAACGAGGTCAAGGACCAGAATTGGGAAGCCGCTATCTTCCAAGAGCTAGGCTCCAGTCCCGCCGCCATGGAGGCCGGCAATTCATGTGACTTCTATGGGCTTTTGCCCGGCAACCAGAGTGAACAATCTGACGCCGAGCAGGCCTACACTCAGTCACTGCTTCGCGGAACCGAAACGTGGGTTTTCTTGCCCCGTGATAGGTGGCCCGCTTCGTGGATCGCTCGTGGTTTCAAGAACCCCGTTTGCCCGCTCATGTTGGCTTTGTATGGCCACCCTGACGCGGGGGGTTATTGGGAACAGCATTGTGAAACACACTTGATGAGTGTTGGGTTCGTACCAATCTCCGAGTGGCGTTCTTGCTTTTGGCATCCTGTGTTGAAGCTTTTCCTTGTTGTCTACGTTGACGACTTCAAGCTCAGCGGCCCTTCGGGCAACCTTGTCAAGGGCTGGGCTCTCATCAGGAAGGGTATTGACACGGATGCTCCGCATGCAATGTCCTTGTTCTTGGGATGCAGACACATCGCTTCCACACAGCTTTCGCCTTGGTCTGGCAAACCAGTCCGTGTCATGACATACGACATGGAAGCGTTCTTGCGTGACGCTGTTGTCAAGTACCAGGCGCTTGCCGGTAATGTTGTGCTCCGTAAGGTCACCACTCCTTTCCTCGAGGACGTCGAACCCTCGTGCTCTGCAAACACTACAGCAGTTGCGCCTGGGAAGCTTCCTTCGGAGGGTGAGTTAAAACATTGCTGTGCTTCTGTGCTCATGAAGTTGTTGTACGCTGCGCGTATGTGTCGTTACGACTTGCTCCATCCAATTGGGCGTCTTGCTGGGATGATCACCCGGTGGGATCCTCATTGTGATAAGATGCTCCACCGTTTGATGTGCTACGTGCACAGCACCTACCACGTGAGAAAAGTGGGTTGGGTTGGTGAGAGTGTTGGGAGTATTGGCGTTCACCTCTATGCCGACGCGGATTTCGCAGGATGCAAGCGCACCGGGCGCAGCACCTCCGGCGCTTTTCTGTGCATGGGCGGCGACGACACCTTCTTCCCGTTGCAGGCGGTTTCTCGCAAGCAAACGGCCGTGAGTCACAGTACTACGGAGTCGGAGCTTGTGGCTGCTGACACTGCCCTTCGGGTGATTGGCATACCTTGCTTACCCCTTTGGGACACAATCTTGGAGCGTGACGCGGTTTGTCTCTTTCACGAGGACAACGCGGCCATGATTCAGATTTGCAAGACCGGCAAGAGCCCTACCACCAGGCATATGGGGAGGACTCACCGTGTTCAGTCTCATTGGCTTCACGAAACTTTCCAACAGAAGTGGGTCAGTTTGCTTAAGTGTGGCACTAAGTGCATGAGGGCCGACATTTTTACGAAGGGGTTTGAATCTCTGGACAAGTGGATTCACGCTCTTAAGTTGATCAATCATGTTGACCCTGACTCTTTTTGGAATCATCGTCCCGGGCTCGAGGAAGTGACCTTCGGTCCCGAACCCCCGACGGTGACGGGGGGGGTTGGCGGCGCTGATGCGCCGGCGTTAGGGTCATCCCCTGATGCTGCAGCCACCCCCGCCTTAGAGGTGCCCACCAAAAGTTTTTCTCTCACTTGCAGCGCTTCGCGCGGGTTGCATCGTCTCTTTTCGAAAGCGGATTGGCCACGTGGCGGTCTCATTAACGATAGTTCTAGCGTGTTGTTGGGAACTTATTGTGATTTGACTGGCCCTTGCCTCACTAGTGACATGTTTAAGCATGGGGATCTTGTTCGACAAATCAACGGCTTGTTGACTCGGACTCTTAAGGGCCACTTGTTTCGGTGGTCTTCCTTGCTCATTGAAGTCAATAGTGTTTATCCCAATCGTTCTTTGCACCTTGCCTCAGGACCCGCCGTTTCGTTTGCATTTGGAAAACATTCTGGCTTTGCCGTGGTATCTGGTGTTTCCCTTGACCCCAAGATTCTTGTGTTGCACGCTTCTTCTTGTGACTTGACTTTGCCTTCGTTTACGGGGTATCGTGTTGTTATCACGGCGTGTTGGCATCGGGCCACGGGCGCTCTGCCTAAGGTCCAGCAAGATATTCTCCTTGCACATGGCTTTTCTCTTGATTGTGCCAGTGTTTCCCTTCGGGACAGTCCGTCATC
>OOFT01000061.1_pt1 | contig 12351 bp, 11 predicted proteins | sample 1670301 | NCBI WGS metagenome assembly OOFT01 (sample SAMEA98140918, study PRJEB22522) | marine metagenome | biome: marine biome; feature: marine water body; material: sea ice | place: Arctic Ocean | collected 11-Sep-2015 | depth 0.3 m
GTATATTTTTATTTAAAGGTTAATAACTCCCAGAATACGAAATTTGTGAAATTTTAAGTTGGTAGTTGGTGCTATTGTAAGCACCTGGCAAATTTTGCCCGAAAAATCGAACTACGTGGGCCCCATGCCCTACGGTGGCGTTCACATAACTTCCTGAATATAGGACTTCTATCGTTGGATTCCCACCGTAGGCCATTGTGATACGATACACTGCTGATATGTTTAGATCTTGTCCACCTACGTAATGAAAATGCACAAGCGCTACACAGTTACGAGGGAATGTATAATTACCCGCCGAGCTATTGTTATTAAATGCATTCCAAGTCTTCACGACGATTGCAGCGCCAAGACTCAAATTTCCTATTGAACTCGTCGTCCCGATGCCGACCTTTACAGCACTGTATAACCTATCACTTAACATTTACATTATATCAGCACCTGCTATTCGAAAACCAATTTTATTTGCGTTACTCGACCTACTTTTACCCGTCATGAATATGTATGGACTTGTACTATCTGAGCCGCTGTATATATTTATTAGGTCGTTATCAGCAGTCCTTCGTAGAGCACCACTTGCCCCGACCGCAATGTCACCATTTACATGCAGTGGTGCAAGTGGTCCCGTCGTCGCGATACCGACATAGCCGTTACTTCCTTTAATAGTCATGTTGGCATCAGCTACACCCACAGGGTTTGTATCATCCGTATAATCCACGCAAAATTTAAGGTCACCACGCCCATTGCCGGCGGTTCGTTCAAACATTATACCAGCTTTTGGAACACCCACGTTATTCGTCTCGCCCGAGTTTGAAGCGACACAAAAAAAGGCGTTGGCGCTCCCCGACCCACCGTTCGCTTTCTCTATCAACAGTCCAGTGGTTTGGTCGGTTGCAGCTTTATATATATGCATTGTGCTAGCTGGAGCCGCCGTCCCGATACCGAGGTTGCCTGAGCCAAAGTGTATGTTGGTTTGCTCGACAATCTCACCGTCAGCTGTATAGGACAACGCACTCGCTGTCATATTCCCACCACGCACAGGCTTCACGTGGAAACTACTGGCTGTGGTGGAGTTGAAAGCCGCGTTTGTTCCGTTCAGGATGATGGAGTGGGCTCCCTGTTCCGAATAACCTGCTCTGTACCCAATGGCGATGGCGAAGGCTCCCTGAGACACCATACCCGCTGCCCTACCTATGGCGGTGGCGACGATTCCCTGAGATATCCGACCCGCTAGGGAGCCCAAGGCGGTGGAGAAGGCTCCCTGTGCACTCATACCTGCACCGTTCCCCACGGCGACGGTTTCGGTTCCCTGACCCGTCTCACCCGCTTGGTACCCAATGGCGACGGTTAAGGTTCCCTGTGCACTCTGTCCCGCAGCCCTACCCACGGCGACGGCGCTGGTTCCCTGTTCCGAATTACCCGCTAGTTGCCCAATGGCGACGGATCGGTCTCCCTGAGACGTCTGTCCCGCTGTCCACCCCATAGCGACGGCGTAATCTCCCTGTTCCGAATTACCCGAATAACCACCCACGGCGACCCCACGCAATGATTGAGACGTATTACCCGCATTGTGCCCAACGGCGACAGTTTGGTCTCCCTGTGCCGTCGTACCAGCATCGGTCCCAATAGCGAGATTATTTGTTGCAGTATTCGCCTTAATGAATGTCGTTCCCCGGATTTGTACATCACCCGAAAAATTTTGAAGATTCGTGGCTGACATATAGTATTATAGGCTAAATTTATTCCCAGTTAAGGACGAGCGTCGTCATAAGATCAGAATGAAAATCTTTTTTATATGTACCCACCCTAATCAAGGGACTGGGTACGCCCGTGTCGCCAATAAACTTACGAATCACTTGGCTTCCCTGCCTGGTGTCGAGGTTGTCTACTACGCCTTCCAGAATTATAAGGGTCAGGAAATTAAGGACCGTTTCATTGACCCAAGAATAAAGTTTTACGATGCGATTGAACTTGACCCCGAAGCCCCGGGTGGTTTCGGTGATGCTGGTATTGTTCCGAGTATCATCAAGGAGAAGCCAGATGTCCTTTTCATGTACAACGATATGAATGTTGTTAGGGATGTTATGCGCCTAATCCCATCTGAGCACATGCCTCCAAAGAAGTATCTGTACCTAGACATCGTGTACCGATGGCAGAACATCGACACCTATGAAATTCTAAAGGAATACAAGTTCGACCACATATGGACATTCCTGGATACTTGGACACGCCATATGGTTGATGACCTAAACTTCGATCCTTCAAATGTCACCACTATGGTGCACGGTGTTGATTTCGAGCGTTTCGTTGATGTTCCACGGGAGGAGGCAAAGGTGAAAGCTGGTTTCAAACCTGATGATTACCTGGTGGTAAATATGAACCGTAACTCGTCACGTAAGATGTGGGAAACGACCATCAAAGCGTTCCTCGAACTTTTGCAACGTGAGAATATGAACCCTCGTATCAAACTCTATTGTGGTGGCCTACCTTTTTACAGGGATGGTGTTGACATTGGAATGACCGCGAGAACTGAATGTTTGCGTCGTGGTATGGATACCGAACAAGTTGTGAATCATCACATCTTCATCAATCCCAAACCATTACATCTCACAGATGCTGAAGTGAATAACATATATAATGCTGGTGATGTAGGTTTGAGTACGACACGAGGTGAAGGTTTTGGTCTCACTCCATTGGAGCATATGTACCTGAATCGTCCCCAAGTTGTCACAGGTATTCCAGCACTCAAAGAGACTATGGGTCCTTATGCACACTTTGTCGAGCCCAAGTTATGGATTCGGGTCGGTGAAGTTGAACCCCATGATGGTGAGGGTGCTCTCTGTGATTACAAGGACTTTGCGGATCATCTTCAGTACTGTTTCAAAAATCCTGATGAGCGCCCTAATGCTCGTGACTATTTGAAAGAGAAGTATTCTTGGGATCATATGTATAAAGTTTTGGATGCAGAGTTTGACAATGGAGAAGCTCGTCCTCGAGATTCCTAATTTTATACCAGATGATGTATGTACATCAATCATTAATCATTTCGAATCAGATGATAGAAAAGTAGAAGGTTCTTTTACTTATCCAGTTAACGACCAAATGATTACACGTAAAAGAAATAATTTGAACTAGACATTACAATATGTTCAGGTTGGGAAGATATGAGACACATATTCATTGACTACACACGTAAATCGTATAGAGAATACTTGAACCATTTGATGCATACCTTTGATGGGTACGGTGATCCAAAGTATCCAATTTATGAACGGGAATTAGATGACAATCATCTCATTTGTACAGGGTTTCCAATACAAAGGTTAGGGAAAGGTGATGTGTATGATTGGCATCACGATGGTGATGTATCAAAACCCTATTTCATCCAAATAATTTTCTATTTAAATACACTTCAAGAAAATCAGGGAGGGTGTACTGAATTTATTGATGGTAAGAAGGTGAGACCTGAAATGGGGAAGGTACTCATGTATCCATGTTCATGGACATTCCCCCATAAGGGGGGTGAAATTTTGGATGGATACAAGTATATTTGTACCACAACGATTAGTATAGGTTAGTAGCCGAAATCCCCACTATCTGGGCTAGTACCAGCAGTATTGATAGTCGAAAGCCGTCCTGCTGTTTCGTGAGACAGGTAATCAACAAATATATTGAAACGAACCACACCCGTACACGCTGCAGCTGGTTTGATTGTCACAGTTGACCCGTCGAGGGCTGTTGCTATTGTAGGGTCCCAAGGTGTATTCATTGTACTGGTACTAATGATACTTGTCATACCCAAGGCTGGGACATATGCAGAGTTACCCGACCCTCCGAGTTTACCACCAATAACATCAAATATCAGTGTACTGATTTCATCATCTGATTCGATCAACATCGCTGTAACTTTAGCGTGGAAGGGGTGGTTTGTAAAATCGAGAACATACGTTGCGTTTGCTATACTCGCACCACTCGCTAAATTGGTAGAAAATGAGTATGTTTTTCGTCCAACACCCCCAGTGTTTGTGATGAGACCCCCAGTGACATAGGCGCGTTCCCCGACGAACACATCCTTCGCTATACCGACACCACCAGCTGCCTTGAGAGCACCTGTAGTTGATGATGTCGATTCAGTTGCATTTGTTAGGGTCACCACACCATCTAGGGTGGCGGCGGCACCAAATAGGGCACCAGAAACACCCACACCACCTGCTACAATTAAGGCACCCGCGGTTTTACCATCGGAGGCGGTAGTATCTAGGATGACTACACTATTCGAGACGATGTCCTCCACGAAGATGTCTTTACTGTGAATATTTTCAGTGACCCCAATACCACCCGAAACAATTAGGGCACCAGTGGTTTTAGAAGTAGCATTGGTGGTACCATACACCTTGGAAACACCCCCAATATGTAAGTTTTCTTGGGTACTGATACCACCCACAACCTTGAGGGCACCTGATGTAGCTGTGGTTGAAGTTGTGGTATCTAGGATGACTACACTATTCGAGACGATGTCCTCCACGAAGATGTCTTTACCATGAATATTTTCAGTGACCCCAATACCACCCGCAACAATTAGGGCACCCGTGGTTTTAGAAGTAGCATTGGTGGTACCATACACCTTGGAAACACCTCCAATATGCAAGTTTTCTTGGGTACTGATACCACCCACAACCTTGAGGGCACCTGATGTAGCTGTGGTTGAAGTTGTGGTATCTAGGATGACTACACTATTGGAGACAACGTCCTCAACAAAAACATTCTTGCCATGAATATTTTCAGCGACCCCGATACCACCCGAAACAATTAGGGCACCAGTGGTTTTAGAAGTAGCATTGGTTGTATCTAGGATGACTACACTATTGGAGACAACGTCCTCGATGAAGACATTCTTGCCATGAATATTTTCAGCGACCCCAATACCACCCGAAACAATTAGGGCACCCGTGGTTTTAGAAGTAGCATTGGTTGTATCTAGGATGACTACACTATTAGAGACGATGTCCTCCACGAAGATGTCTTTACCATGAATATTTTCAGTGACCCCAATACCACCCACAACAATTAGGGCACCAGTGGTTTTAGAAGTAGCATTGGTGGTACCATACACCTTGGAAACACCTCCAATATGCAAGTTTTCTTGGGTACTGATACCACCCACAACCTTAAGGGCACCTGATGTAGCTGTGGTTGAAGTTGTGTTATCTGTAATAGTGACACTATCAGCTTCAACATCCTCGAAGTTTACATGTGTGGCATGAATATCACCCACAACACCCAAACCACCACCTATGGTCACCGTACCCGTTGTTTTAGAGGAAGACGTGGTTGAACCCGTGACTCCTAGAGTACCGTTTATATTTACTGGGATTGTGTTTGCTGTATTCATGACAATAACGGAATCGGTAGCACCTTTTAGGGTATGACCAATTTCAAGATTGGATGTCGAGAAATCATAAATGATTGCGACATTACCCTTGTTTCCACTTGTTAGGGGATTATTCATAATTAGACCCGTGTCCAAACCAGAACCATTACCTTTACCAAGTTCGATTATAGGATCTTGAACTACAAGATTATTTGCGTTGATAACCGTTGTGTTTCCTGTAACCGTTAAATTACCAGTTAATGTGAGATTACCACAATGAACGTTTCCAGCTACACCTAGACCACCGGCAACCTTGAGGGCACCGGTTGTTTGATTATAAGATAATGTGGTATCTGTAATATCGACACTATCGGCTTCAACATCTTCAAAATTAGCGTTTAAAGCGTGAATATCTTTAGAAATACCCACACCACCAGTAACAATTAAGGCACCAGTGGTTTTAGAGGAGGCATCGGTATCACCACCAACATTCAAGTTTTCTTGGGTACTGATACCACCCACAACCTTGAGGGCACCTGTTGTAGCCGAGGTCGAAGTTGTTGTGTCTAAAATGACTACACTATTAGAGACAATGTCTTCAACAAAGACATTCTTACCGTGAATATTTTCAGCGACTCCGATACCACCCGAAACAATTAGGGCACCAGTGGTTTTAGAAGTAGCATTGGTTGTAGATAATACCTTAGCAACAGCCCCAACATTTAGATTTTCTTGGGTGCTGATACCACCCGCAACTTTTAGGGCACCTGTTGTATCCGAGGACGAAGTTGTTGTATCTGTTATATTGACACTATCAGCTTCAACATCTTCCAGATTAGCGTGTTGTCCATATATTTGCCCAGCAACCCCTATACCACCAGCAATTATAAGAGCACCAGTTGTTGTTGTTGTTGAGTTAGTTGTAGAACTTACATACGCATTTCCTACAACATGTAAATCTGAAGTAGGATTTTTAGTGTTGATACCTACATGGTCAGCCTCAACATCTACATGGAAAGTGTCGGTGTCGACAGTCAAGTTTGAAGAAACATAAACATTACCAACAACATGCAACTCAGCGTTAGGGTTTTTAGTGTTGATACCCACATGGTTAGCCTCAACATCTACGTGGAAAGTGTCCGTGTCGACAGTCAAGTTTGAAGAAACATATACATTACCAACAACATGCAACTCAGCGTTAGGATTTTTAGTGTTGATACCTACATGGTCAGCCTCAATATCTACATGGAAAGTGTCGGTGTCGACAGTCAAGTTTGAAGAAACATAAACATTACCAACAACATGCAACTCAGCGTTAGGGTTAACCGTACCGACTCCGACGGAGTCGTTCACCGAATCCACGTGGAAAGTGTCTGTGTCGACAGTCAAGTTTGAAGAAACATAAACATTACCAACAACATGCAACTCGGCATCAGGGTTTTTAGTATTGATACCCACGTGGTCAGCCACTGAATCTACATGGAAAGTGTCCGTATCCACGGTTAAATTTGCGTTAGCAATAATCACATTCGAACTGACATATACATTACCAACAACATGCAACTCGGCATCAGGGTTTTTAGTGTTGATACCCACATGGTCAGCCACCGAATCCACGTGGAAGGTGTCTGTATCGATAGTAATATTTGAAGAAACATATACATTACCAACAACGTGAAGTTCAGCATCGGGAGTTGTTGTTTTTATACCCACATTAGATTCAGTTAGCACACCACCATAGACATGTACATCGAGGTCTTGAGAATCAATGGGTGTAATTACATTACTCGAGGCACTACTTTGCGTGTAAGCCAATACAAATTCATCACTTACTTCCCTATATCCTACAACGACATTAGAACCTGGTCGAGCCATAATAAGACCCAAATCTAGTGTTGTATCGTTCGTTATATTATTTTGTCCAATTTCGATAATTGGGTCTTGTACAACCAAATTATCAGTTTTGATTAAAGTTGTACCACCATTGACAGTTAAATCCCCGGCAATGGAAACGCTACCAGCTACAACTAAAACATTTGAACCTGTATCATCAACGTAAAGATTCGAACCGATGCTAAGGGTATGAGAAGCTAATGTATTGGCTATACCCACATTACCAGTGGTTACAATTGAAGCAGTATTATTGTAAAAAATGACAGTATTCGAAGTGGCATTACCTTGGTTGGCTACCTCGTCAAGACCGACATTACCAATGATATCTTGTGCTGATTCACCAGATTCGGTTAGCTCTTTTGTTGTTGTATTATACATCATCAATACAACTTCAGGCCTACCAACATAACCCGGGAAGTTACGAACTGGTGATACGTAAATGGCTCCAGCATCCGTTGCATCAATCACGGTATTACTTGCATTTAGAACGATCGTATTTTCACCCTGGTCTTCTTGAACATGTTTACCAAACCTAATTTTAGTTGACCTTTCAATGGTCGGCAAGGTCTTGACCATTTATTATAGTGTTGTATTTTAATTTGCATAAAGTAGACCAGCCATCCCATTTTCGATACGAAGTATGTTATAGTTTACTGCATAAATTGGGTCATTGATATTCATAGACTCACTCATGATAGTTGCCGAAGCGAGGCGACTGAAGTTGAGTGTTCCTGTGGGTTGGAGAGAACTTGTTGAGAGGCAGAAGCAATAGAGAAAGAAATCGGGGGAAGTTACGAAGTTTGTGTGATAATAACTCGTGACGTCTATAAAATGTGGTCTACCCCATCTATAGTTGCCTACATCGAGACCGTTAATGTTTAACTTAATCTTATTCGTTGGGGATGTGAGCGCACCATCTGTCGTTGTATCGGATGAAGCAAGATATTTAACAGGGTGGTTGAAGGTGAGTTCTTGAACAAGAGCATTTGATGGAACATTTTTCTGAACCTGGGTGATGAGAAGATCATGTTTTCTAGATGCAACCTGACCACGCTCTTCGTTGTCCAAATAGAAGTAATTTGCATAACACTCTACGTTATAGTTTGTAGCTGCTGTAGCCCAATGGATTCTAAGTTCGACATTGTGATAGTTTAGGGCTACAAGGGGTATAGCACACTGTGGTCCTTCACAAAAGAAGAAACGAAGGGGATAGAAGAAAGAACGAGCACTTATACCTGGGTGTGTACCATTAGAACTCTTTGATACATTTTGAGCAAATGTATCGATAGCAATCTTCTCTGTGAAGATTGCATCTTGAGTGTCAATAACGGAACCACCTATAAGAAGTTCTACTTTGTCGATAATGGTGTCCCATCGTTGAATATCGAGGGCCTGGTTGGTATCATCAAGTGTAAAATACACATAACTGAGAAGATCACCCGATCTCTCGAACTGAATACTGGACATAGAATTGTTTTTCACCGCTCCATGGATGGTTTGTTTTTCAATGGACTGTGAAAAATTAGCATGCCTTTTGAATGTTGAACTGAAGAAAGATATTTCGGGGTTGCCCATGATATATTTATCCTGGGCACCTACGGCAATCAATTGAACAACACCTGCGGACATGGTAATACTAATTTAAGGGGAGAAAAATTACAGGTTGGGTTTTCTACAGACAAAACGAAGAATGAAATAATTGTTTCTATCTGTAGCCGTTGCAGGAACGATAGGGACACCACTTTGATTACGAATATTAAAAGTGAGACGGTCAATCCTACGAATGGGGTTTACATATTGGGTCGCAATTGTGTATTCATCTTTAAACGAGATTGTCTGTGCACCACTGGCGACGGTATTTGCGTGGGAAATACTAGCAAAAGAGTTTCGAAGCATACCTAAGGGTGCCTGAGCATCGTAAACATTGGAAGCACGATCTGAAAAAACCGAATTCAGTTCATCAATCGAAATGTAACAGTGTTCAGTAGCCGTCTTTGTACGAATTCTCGCAGCTAGCAATCTAGCCTGTACAACATTTTTTAGAGGCTGACTCAAAAAACATGTGAAACTGTTAGAACTAGCCTGATTCAGAGTATCAACTGTAATGGTATGATATTCATAATTTAGGTCTGGAATCATCTCCGTTGGTGAAGTGATCAAAGCCATTTATTATTAGATTAGATTAAAGATCCACCAATTCCATCCGCAATCTCATATCCAGCATGGGCACTTACCAGCTTCTGGGCACCACAGAGACCACCTGGAGTGAGACCAACCGAGTAAGGGCTACCATTTTTACCCCCACCGGCAACACACTCAACATCAGGCTTGAGGTCAAAAAGAGATTCCTCACTGACGGGTGTAATAGTAATTGGCCTGGGCTGGTACTTGGCGGTTTTCACGGACATCATCGACAGGACAAAGATGAGGGTCATCAATGTGGCGATAGCCATGAGAGCATTTCGATCACTACGATTGAAGTTAAGTTTGAACATTTATAATAGACTTAGATTTTTTTAAAGTGCGTTAAAGAGATTTTCTTAGTTTCTACATAGACAGTAGATGGACGAAGAAATCGTACTTGACAGGGGTCAAACAAATGTGATGAAATTAGACGCTGACGAACAGGCTCTTATGGATGAAATTCAAATTTCTGCACCTCGTTCAAACCCGGTTCCTCGGCCCACAAGGCCAATGCAGAGACATACCCAATCTTCTCAAGCTCAGGAGGCTATGGATGCTTTTGTAAATCCCAATAAACAGAGCGCTCCAGCTCAGCCCCAACAGGATGAGGAAATTGATTATGGGGAGGATGAACCAATGATGTTTGAGGATGATGAACCAATGGGACCTGGTCCAGGTGGTGAAGGAGAACAACCTTCCAAGGGGTATACATCAATTGACGAGGAAAAGGCGGACCTTGTCAATAAACTTGGACGTTTAGAAAAGAAGGGTTTCGCGGTCAACAAGCGCCTGAATGCATACTCGGGTGTTGATGAACTAAGGTCGGAGGTGAAGAGGATTACATACAGTATTGATGTTGAACAGTCGGTTCGTTTCTCTCGTCGTATGTTGGTTGCCTGTGTGACCGGTCTTGAGTTTTTGAATAAGCGCTACAATCCATTCGAGGTTCAACTTGAGGGTTGGTCTGAGTCTGTGATGGAGAATGTTGATGACTATGATGGCGTATTTGAGGAACTTTATGTGAAATATCGCTCAAAGGTCAGTGTAGCACCAGAAGTCAAGTTGATTATGATGCTTGGTGGTTCTGCGATGATGTTCCACCTGACCAACAGTATGTTCAAGTCTGTGATGCCTAACATGAATGATGTCATGAAGCAGAACCCAGACTTGGTGAAGAACATGATGGCGGCGGTTCAGAATACAACACGTAATACTGGTGGTCCAGCGGTGGATGCACCAGTGGGTGGTACGGGGCAATACGAGATGCAGGGTCCTGGACTCGACATCTCTAGTCTCATGGGTGGGATTTCCATGCCACCCCCACCACCAATGAACACCTCAATGGGTCAAGGTCCTTCGGCGCCTCAACCTGTCGATGAGGATGACGACCTCTCTGATATTATGTCCGTCTCAGGGGACTCCACTGGGGGGGAGGTCAAGGAGGTGAATGTTGGTACCGGTAAACCCAAGCGAACTCGACGAAAGAAGAAGACAGAAATTAATCTCTAAACTTATATAAATGATAGCGTATTGTCCGCTTGAGGAGCTCGAGCCTCCAGTCCGACAGCAAGAAGTTGTCACTGAAGCGAAGGCCGAACCTGTAAAGGCACAGGTTGGCCGTGAAGAAACTGAATTAAATTACGTCATCATGGCTTTCATTGTTGGCGTAGTTGCACTAGCCATCTCTGATTCCATCAGGGCGTAAATGTTGAATCTACCGCGGGGTACCACCCTCCCTCGTAGTAAATTTAGTATGTGAATGTTGCTAGAGTAGTTACACCAGCAGTTTCAGTATCAAGGTTAGCTTGGTTCTGACCAGTAAGGTTGTGTGAAATTTTCTTAAGACCACCATCACACGCACTCGTCACCTCCACGGATATGTCGTATGTATAGTTCCGACCACCTTCCAAAGTCACAGGTAAAAGTCGAATACCCCGTGTTCCCGTTTGTGTTGCACTACTCCATGGATACTGTGTACCTCCAGTACTACCCATTATGGATTGGGAACCTAGGGATATATCATATATGGTCCCAGTTGAACCATCATGTGTACCCCCAGTCGCTTCAAGAACCATCGTACTCGTATTAGCTTTAGTTTGCGAATCTCGTAATACGGCTATAATCTTTGCATAAAACGTCCCAGTTTTGAAAGTGAGAATCACATCTTGACCAGCTGAGTTAACGATTGGGAACGTGTTTGAATACCGCTTCGTCGCCACCTGGTCCGAGTTTGTTATGACACCACCATTCACGTGGAGAACAGTATTAGCTGTAGCACCATCCAAACCAATACCTACCTGATTACCCAAATCTAGGGCACCATCGACAGAGAAATCACCTATGACCTCTACATTACTGTTGAGGAAGGTTGTGTTTCTCAAACCAGTTCTCAATGGGTTGATGTATACATTACCCGTGGTATCCGCGTAAATGTTCGCACTCCCAGCGGTGGTTGTGAGTTCGATAGTCGCGTTACTCGAAGCACTTTGTATACGAGCCATGCCATCATAGACATGAAGTTGTTTCTGTGGGTTGAGTGTACCTATACCAATATTACCCGCGTGTGTAATATGGACACCATCCGTTTCTGTACCGCTATTGGTACCGCCAATTACGATACCGGAAAGTGAAGTAGCTGAGTCCCTGAAACCCTTCACATAACCACCGAAATTCTCAGTGGTGTATAGAAGAATTCCTGACTTTTTAGTGAATGTACCCGAACTCGGGTGAGGGCTCTCAAGTTTTAGGAGTGTTTGGTTGGTTGTGTTTCCATTGAAAATATGTACATTGGCATCTATAGTTCCGGTGTTATCTTCGTCGCCACCCACACCTATACCAAGTCTACCAAGTTTGTCGAAACGAGCGTATTCTGAATCACTACTAGAACTAACCTCATGGACAAACGT
>OOFT01000062.1_pt1 | contig 12036 bp, 9 predicted proteins | sample 1670301 | NCBI WGS metagenome assembly OOFT01 (sample SAMEA98140918, study PRJEB22522) | marine metagenome | biome: marine biome; feature: marine water body; material: sea ice | place: Arctic Ocean | collected 11-Sep-2015 | depth 0.3 m
TACTTTTTCAATACGGTCCGTGTTCGCGACCAACCTCGGCGGGTCACCGGGTCTGCGGTCAGCCAGTAGCTCCTCGAATTTAATTCCTGATGCTATTTTGAGCTCTTCTAATACTTGGAGTACGGATGCCCCTTGTCCGGTTCCCACATTGAAGGTTGCGTATTTTCGATCGGGAGTGGTTAGGTAATCCACAGCCATCAGATGTGCTTTTGCCAGATCCTTGACATGGACGTAATCCCTAATGCAACTGCCGTCTGGAGTTGGATAGTCGGTGCCAAAAACAATCGGCTGTTCTCCACGTTTTAGCTGAGCTATTGCAATAGGAATTAGGTTGAGTTCGGCCGTGTCTGCAAGCTGTTTTGACTCAGACCCGGCCACGTTGAAATACCTCAGGTTTACGCCCTTTAGGCCCCAATTGGCGGCGTTTTTTACCATCCATTCCCCGACCAGTTTGGTCTGGCCGTATGGGTTGATAGGCACCCCAGGATAGTCTTCGTCCACTAAATCTAGGGTGGGCATTCCGTAGGTCGCAGCGGACGAGGAAAACACCAGTTTTTTCAAATTTTCTTGTCGCATTGCGAGCAAAAGGTTAGCGAGTCCGCCGATGTTGTCCAAAAAGTATTGCTCGGGAATCTCGACCGATTGCCCAACCTGTTTTCTTGCCGCTAGGTGTATGACGGCGTCAAATTTGGTTTCTCTCATTAGCTTCGAGAGCTTCTCGACTGCATCCGGAGAGGCGAGGTTTATGGCGACTACAGGCGAAACAATCCTCTTGGCAACTCCAGTTGATAAGTCATCGACGACCGTTACGGAGTGACCCTCGCGCTCGGCTAGCGCTACAACGTGAGCGCCAATGTAGCCCGCGCCTCCCGTCAAAAGAAGATTCATGGCTAAAGGCTACCTTGAGGGTTTATGAACAAAAGGGAAATTTGGTAAATAATTCGACTTGACAGCAACATACTTACAACGATGTAATTACACCAATGGATTTCTTGAGATAGGGGAATAAGCATGGAACAGCGCGGTCAAGTGCCTACCAACTGGTTCGTCGATGTGCTTAGGCTCGGGGTAGCCGGCGCCTACGGCGACTCTGAAGGAAACCCCCTCGGCTGGCAAGAGGACGCTCTTTGCTCACAGACCGACCCAGAAGCTTTCTTTCCTGAAAAAGGCGGATCGACTAGAGACGCCAAGAAGATCTGTTCACAGTGCTCAGTTAGATCTCAATGTCTAGAGTATGCGCTGCAAAACGACGAGCGATTCGGTATTTGGGGTGGACTGTCTGAGCGCGAACGTCGCCGTCTGCGCAAGACCGCTTAACAACTCGTGTCAACGCTCTCGGTAGCGACGGTCGTCGTCTCACACGGGGCGGTTGATTATTTAGCCACCACTCTCAAAGCTTTGTCAGTCCAGACCCACGCGGTCGAGCAAACAGTTGTCGTTGAAACTAGTTCCGACGCAGCCTGTGTAGAGCTAGCCAAGGAATTCGGGTTCTCCGTTGTTGAGCCTGGTGACATCAAACTCGGAGCCGCAATAGAATCCGGATTCCAGTCCCTGAAAGTTGTTCCTGGATGGCTGTGGATTCTTCACGACGACTCAGCTCCCGAACCCCTAGCGCTTCAAATGCTCGCGAGTGCAGCCGAGCTGTCCCCGTCGGTCGCGATTGTTGGGCCGAAGCTTTTGGAGTGGGGAAATGAAATCCAAATTCAGCAGCTTGGAATCACCGTCACCCCAACAGGCAAGCCTTTCTTGCTGGTGGCAAATCAATATGACCAAGGTCAGCACGACGGCTCTCGAGACACTCTTGCCGTTTCCACAGCAGGAATGTTGGTGGCCGCGGGCCTCTGGCGGAAACTCGGCGGCTTGAATGACACCGCACCAGTGTTTGCTCAAGACATAGAGTTTTGTGCGAAGGCGCGAGTTGCTGGATTCCGAGTGGTGGTAGAGCCACGAGCTAGGGTTTCGCACGCAGGTCTATCTATGCAGCAAGCTAGAACTAGAAAGTGGCTGGGAGGGAGTCGCCCCCATGCTCTTTCACGAGCGCACGTTCATCTGGCCAGCGTGCTTTCTCCGACCATACTTTTACCTCTTGTGTACCTAGCATTACCGCTTGCAGCGTTGATTTCGATTCCTCAAAACTTAATTACGAAAAAGCCCACTCGAATCTTCGGTCAGTTCGCCGCCTGGCTTTGGGCGTGGTTCACAATTGGCTCAAGGCTTAGAGCGCGCAAGAAGCTTCGAGGTCTGGGAAAGACTCGGCCGCTGAGGGATTTTCTGGCTACTCGAGCTCAACGAAAAAAACGCCGTGAAGCCAAATTTGAGTATGTGACTGAAGTCCAAGAGTCAACTGGAAAAGGCCTATTCGCAAGTGGCTCAATCTGGCTAGGTTTGCTGCCGCTCATTTTTGGTTGGTCACTTTTACCCGTTGGCGCTATCTACGCGGATCGACTGGTTCCTATCGGCGACTCGTTCGGATCGATATGGTCGGCCACTTCTCTGGCGCAGGTTCCCTACTTGTCGGGTATCGACTTACCGACCGATCCATTTAACTGGGTGCTGTCTGTCTTTGGTCTTTCTCTAAGCTCCAACCCGAGTTTGGCTCTGGCCGTTTTTGTATTCGTGGCACCTACCCTTGGGTTTGCAGGCTTCTGGATGCTGACTAGATTGTTCATTGTTCGAGTCTGGGTGCGGAATTTGGTGGGTCTTTTGTTCGCACTAAGCCCGCAGGTTTTGCTGGTTCAGGCCATGGCCGGCGTGGCGGACCTGGTTACGATTTCCGTGGCCCCGTGGCTGACATTCGTTCTCGTCAAGGCGGCCACAAGTTACAACTCATCACGAACTTGGCGCTGGGTCGGACTGGCCGGCTTGTTGGCTGCGTTGATAGCAGTAAGTAACCCAATAATCTTTTTGCTCTTCGTAATCTTCGGTATTGCGCTTGGCGCCAATAACATTCGCAAGCTCCCGATCTTGAGTTGGTTTGCACTACCTGGAGCGGTTCTTATCTACCCCTGGGTGTTGCTGGCCGTTGAACAAAATCAGGTTGCTTTCCTTACGGTCACTAGCTCGGCGTTTTTGCCTCCGGCAAGCCCCTACGAATCAGTAATTGCTCTCATCTTTCTTGGCGTAGCGGGAATCGGTGCGGTAGCAAGTCTTTTTGGGACCCGACTGGCCGTTTCGGTCAGCTCTTGGGTCGTGGCGATCATTTTGGGGCTAGGCAGCGTGTATCAGCCAATCGCCGGAAGTTTTGCCATGCAGGCAATCAGCTTGGCGGCCTTGTTGGTCGGTGCTGGATTGTTCCTGGACAGGCTAAGCCGGAAATGGGTAATCGCCGCGGCATCTATCTTCGCAAGCGCGGGGGTAATGGCATCGGGTCTCGTTTACGGACCGTTGGCGCCAGACCAGGCTTATTTCGGGTCGCAGCGACAGGCCCCGGCCTTAGTTGTCGCGGCAGCTGAGGTCGATGAGGGGATAAGAACCCTGCGGATTGATGCCAATGGAAATCAGGTCGACGCGGAGCTGCTCTGGGGAGCTGGGCGGAGCCTTGAACAGACAAGCTTGGCCTACCAGTTTCTACTTCCAGCCAGCCCAATTACTTCTGAGCTAGCCCAGTTGAGCGGCTCGCTGGTTGCGGGTAACCCAGATGGAGTTCAGGACCTGCTTTCAAGTCTTGGTATTGATTTTGTGCTTTTGGAGGGAGACCACCTGGAGAGTATTTCCGCCGCACGGGCTGCTATTGATTCGATGACCATGCTGCAGGCCGCCGGTCAGACTCCCTATGGCCATTTGTGGCAGGTGGTCGGCTCTGCCAGCAACAACCCATCGAGCTCTCAGTCACCGAGCAACAGGAATCTTCAGCTTGGGGTTCTTGCCGCATTCTTGCTACTTGCGATTCCAACCCCCGCCTCTATTCGAGGAGCCAAAAGATTGGTGAAGCAAAAATGAAGATCGCGGTCCGCATTGTTCTTGCCATAGCTTTGGTTGGATTATTTCTTTCGCAAATTGTGGTGACACAGTTTCCGGTGATCTCGACCTCGACCTCGTTCGCGACGCCTGCTTTCAAGACCGTGGCTGTGGAGCCGCTGCCTCTCGAGCTCTACTGTCCGGGAGCTTTTGCTGAAGTCGGTGGCGAGTCTGGAATTGAACTTGGGCAAATAGATCGAATTGGCGAGGCGAGTATCTATCAGTTTTTGGGAAGCGGCGAGCTCATTGTTGATCCTGGTCTCACAACAACACCGGGCGCGAGGTTGGTCGCTGTTGGCGATAACCAGTCAACAGGTCTGTTATCAGTGATTCAGTCCCAAGGAATCGCCAGGGACAGGGCGGTCGGGCTAATGGCAACTACCTGCTCACAGCCACTATTCAGTGGGTGGTTCATTTCAGGTGCTGCAGCGCTGGGACAAGAAACCGTCTTGCTCCTTGCGAACCCCAGCGAGTCAGACACTTTAGTGTCACTTCAGTTTCTGGTTCCGGGCGGCAAGATCTCAAAACAGGTCAGTTTGGCCGCGGGGCAAACTGTGGTGCTACCGGTGTCCTCAGTGATTTTTCAGGAGCCGATGTTTTCCCTGTGGTTTGAAACCAGCGGAGTTCCTATTTCCATTGCCATGCAGCAAAGAGCAACCGCAGGCCTCTCCACCCGAGGGATAGACATACAACTCCCGAGCCTCGCCCCAGCTAACGATAATTTAATAACCGGGCTAAGCGTTCGTTCTGAAGGTTTCGACAAGCCAGTTTTGAGGTTGTTTAATTTCGGTGACGTTGCAACCGAGGCCGTCATTACTGCGGTTGCGAGCAACAACGTGGTGGTCCTCAGGCAGCAGGTCCAGCCTGAGAGTTTTGCCGAGACTGAACTTGATCTGACCGACGGGGATTATCTTGTCAGAGTGGAAAGTACTTCACCGCTCTTGGTGGGCGTCAAAAACACTATTTTGAAGCCGGTGGTGGATTTCGCCTGGCTTACTCAGTCCTCGAAATTTACAGATCTAACTATTCCGATTCCAAGCTATAAAACTCGATTACATGTCGCAAACTTCGGCTTGGCGGCTCTGGCTGTGAACTTAGAAATAACCAATGGAACCAGGGTCGAATATCAAAGTTTTGAAATCGCCTCACTTTCTCAAGTCTCGCTGCCGATAAGTGGGGATTCGATTCGAATCAACTCGGCGTCAGAGTTCACAGCGGCACTCGAAGTTATTGACGTGCCCGGTTACGCCGTGATAAATCCTCGCGAGAATCAAAACTTTGGAGAAGCACTTTCGGTCAGTGTCCGATAGCTCACTGATCCAGTAAATCCCAGGGCTCCTTGCCGAGCAGGCTTGCAGCAGCTGAGACGACCGCTTGTTCAATCTGAATTCTCGGATCCGAAGTCTTAGAGCTTGCACTTCTCTCAATCGGAATTCGGTAAAGAATTATCGTCATAGTTTGGGGCCTTGTATGCCAGCGGTTTAGTGATTCTGGCCGTTCCTGAAGCGGAACCTCTTCGATCTTCCAATTCAATGCGCCCAGCTCGTCGGGGAATCTCGAACGAAGATAATCGGCAGTGTCGGCAACTGCATCTTGGAAAAAAGTTTGGCGACTCAGGCCGTGACGAAAAAGTTTTGATGGCACCGGCCGGCGCATGCCTCTGCCGTGACGATCTCTTTTTTGCGGGATGGAAGCCATGTGGCCATTGTATTCTTGGCGGGTAACCTAAACGGGGGATCCCTAGTGAACCAATTTAATGACTTTGTAAAAACTTACGACGTTCGTGGGCTGGTGGGGAGTCAACTTAGCGACGAAGTTGTCGAATGCTTTGGTGCCGCATTTGCCGATGAGCTCGGGCTTTCTGGGAAAGAATTAGTGGTCGGTCATGACATGCGCGACTCCTCTCCCGGTTTTGCGGCAGCGTTTTCACTCGGCGCAAGAAAGCGCGGAGCAAACGTTGTCATGTTGGGACTCTGCTCAACAGACATGAATTACTACGCATCAGGTTTTTTGGATCTTCCAGCCGCGATGTTTACTGCGAGTCACAACCCTGCCAGTTATAACGGCATCAAACTCTCTCGCGCTGGGGCCCGGGGCATAAGCCTGGATACTGGACTCGCGGCAATTAGAGATAGAGCGGCAGTCTTTTTCGAAAGCGGTATTCCAGCTGACTCTGCTACTGGCTCAGAGCGAAATCTTTCGGTCATCGCTGACTACTCAAATTACCTTCGCAAGCTGGTTCCTTTGCAGGGAATCCGTAAGCTCAAGATCGTAATTGACACTGCAAATGGCATGGGCGGGCTTACGGTCCCAGTTGTTCTTGGGGACGACGCTTCCATAGAAATAGTCCCGATGTATTTCGAGCTGGACGGCTCATTTCCAAATCATGAGGCAAATCCGCTGGATTCAAAAAACCTTGTTGATCTGCAGCAAATGGTCGTTTCCTCAGGCGCGGACCTGGGTCTTGCGTTCGACGGTGATGCCGATCGTTGCTTTGCGGTTGATGAAAAAGGCTTCCCAGTTACCCCCTCTGCGGTCGCCGCGATTGTTTCCAAGCGCGAGATATTGAGGGTCCAGGATTCGGGGGAAAAGACTCCAATCGTGCTACATAACTTGCTCACATCCAAGTCGGTATCGGAGACGATAATCGCACACGGCGCCATTCCACAGGTGACCAAAGTCGGACATTCACTAATCAAAGACCAAATGGCTTCGACCGGTGCGGTCTTCGGGGGGGAACACTCGGCCCATTACTACTTTCGTGAGTTCTGGGGCGCGGATAACGGAATGCTTGCCGCTATGCACCTAATTAGTGAACTCGGAACGCAAGATCAGGCGATGTCCGAAATTTCGGTCGACTACACACCTTATTTCGCATCCGGTGAGATTAACTCAACGGTCGCAGATGCTCATGAGGCTCAGTCTCGGGTCGCGGCGGAGTTCGAGGGAGCTTTTCTCGAGGAACTCGATGGAAAGACCTACAGTCACCAAGACGGTGACACTTGGTGGTGGTGCAATATCCGATCTTCAAACACCGAGCCGTTATTGAGACTGAACGTAGAGTCAAATCATGAATCGGTTATGAATCAGATTCGCGATCGAGCTCTCGCTGCAATCACATCGAAGGCTTGAGAGTGCTCGCTGCGGAAGTAGTCGATTCTAAATTCTTAGGTTTCCCGCTCCGCTTCAAGCTACATTTAAGGAGCGGTTTCTCGGGCCATTATTGTTAGAGGTAATCGCAGTCGATTGGAGGGTGATTTGATTCACAAAGTACTGGTTGTTGACGATGATGATGCCCTTCGCGAAATGGTCGGCCTTGTCCTGGCTGGAGCGGGATACGAGCCGGTCTTTGCCGCAGACGGTATCTCGGCTGTCCAGATTTTTAAAGACAGAAATCCAGATTTAGTTCTTTTGGACATAATGCTCCCCGGTCAATCGGGGATTGAGGTTTGCAAGCAGATCCGGGCCGTGTCCGGTGTGCCGATTGTCATGTTGACAGCTCGAGGAGACACCAACGACGTTGTCCTAGGCCTTGAAGCTGGAGCCGATGATTACGTTGTCAAGCCTCACAAGGGTGAAGAGTTGATAGCAAGAGTGAAGGCGAGGCTTCGCCCGCTGCCAGATGACTCTTTGGTTCTCCAAGTAGGCGGTCTAACACTGGACCCGAAAACTTTCGAGGTTCAGCGAGAGGGCGCGAATCTTTCGCTAACTCCGCTTGAATTCAAGCTGCTTCATACTTTGGCCTCAAAGCCACAACAGGTTTTTAGCAGGGAGATGCTCCTCGAGCAGGTTTGGGGTTACCAGTACAAGGCTGACACTCGACTGGTGAATGTTCACGTTCAGCGATTGAGGTCCAAGGTTGAAAAGGATCCAGAAAACCCGAAGATTGTCATGACAGTCCGTGGTCACGGATATCGGGCGGGCTCAGAGACACAGTGATTTCGCTGTTTAGGCGCTCGCTAACAGCCAGAACAGTGGTCGCAACCGTTTTACTAAGTGCTCTGGCACTGGTTACTCTTGGCGGATTCTTGTCCTACTCGTTGGCAAATGGCTTTTATCAAAATCGACTTGATCAAGTGCTGAGTGAAACAGAGCGCGCGGTGAGTAGTGTCCAGGGAACGGTTTCTGCTGCGTCGGTAAACGACGAAACTGCCTTGCAAACTCTAATTAATGCCGTTGTTCCATCCCTTGAAATAGTCGGTGGCTCAGGATCTAGGCAAGTTGCTCTTCTTAGGAGTCCAGGGCAGGCGCAACTTCAGCTGTTTCAGTCCCCGATCTCTCAAGATCTTGACCTCAAGACCATTCCCGAACAGCTTCGGGTGCAAGTGCGAGAATCCGCCGGAATCCTTACCTATACCCCTGTGAGCTTTTCTAAGGAGGGCGTCTTGGTTGCCGGAATTACGGTTGGAGCTCCCGTCGTGATTCCACTTGCTGGCAACTTCGAACTTTTCCTGGTTTTTGACCTGAGTGCAGAGCAGCAATCCTTGGCCCTTGTTCAAAGTGCCATAACGATCGCCGGAATAATCCTTCTGGCTCTAATCGCCCTAGTGAGCTACTTGGTTACCCGCTCAGTGGTTCGGCCGGTCGAGCAGGCGGCGCTCGCCGCGCAGACGCTATCGGCAGGAAAACTGGATGAACGATTGGTTGAGCGTGGCGATGACGTCTTAGCTCAGCTTGCCAAATCCTTCAACAAGATGGCGGCGAGCTTGCAGCAACAGATTCAACAGCTGGACTCGCTGTCGAAGATGCAGCAACGGTTCGTTGCCGATGTTTCCCACGAGCTAAGAACCCCTTTGACAACCATCAAGCTGGCCGGCGAGGTTATTTTTGGAAACCGGGAGAAGCTAGACCCGGCTCTTTCAAGATCAGCGGAGCTGATGCAAAACCAGATAGAGCGTTTTGAAGCGCTTTTAGCTGACCTCTTAGAGATTTCACGCTATGACGCCAGAGCTGTGGTTGCGGATCTTGAAACCCAAGATCTAAACGCTGTTGTTGGGGCTTCGATTGCAAGCATTGAGCCACTTGCTCAAGCGAAAAACACTGAGATTCGAATCGACTTACCCAAGGGACCCGTCGAGGCGGAGTTCGATGCCAAGCGCATCGAAAGATTGCTGCGCAATTTACTTTCTAACGCTGTCGAACACGGAGAGGGCCGGGCCATAGTTGTTCAAGTCGGTCAAAATGCCAACTCAGTGGCGGTCTGCGTAACTGACTCCGGTGTTGGAATGTCGAGACTGCAACTGGACCGCGTCTTTGACCGGTTCTGGCGAGCGGACCCAGCTAGGCAGCGATCGGTAGGCGGGACTGGCCTGGGGCTAGCAATTTCAAAGGAAGACGCAACCCTGCACCGGGGTTGGTTACAGGTTTGGTCTAAGCCCAATAGGGGCACCAGCTTCCGTTTGACGCTTCCTAGACACTCGGACTCCGTGATTGGAAACTCGCCAATACCGCTTCCTCCCAGATCGGTGCAGACATGATCAAAAAAGCCTTTCTTCTTATTGCTTCGCTAGTTCTGGCGGGGTGCGCCTCGATACCAACTCAGCTTGATATTCAAAGCGGCCCAGATATCGCGCCTGAGGACCAGAAAGAATTTGCTTATTACACGCCATCCGGACCTTCTTTTGATGCCACTTCGCAGGAGATAGTTTCGGGATTTTTAGCTGCGGGAACCAGCCCACTAAATGACTACGCTGTCGCCAGAGAGTTTTTGAGTGATGACTTTGCTCAGCGTTGGAACCCAGAGAACCAAACCTTAATCAGAGCTGGTGCTCCAGTTTTTCGGCAGGCAGGAGAGTCTTTGGTTGTCGTGGAGTTAAGCGCCGGAGCAAGAATTGATGATCAGGGGCGCTACGAGGACTCGGTCGAGTTATCAACGACAAACCTTAGGTTTAGGGTTGCGATGCAAGATGGACAATGGCGAATTTCAAGTGCGCCTAATCTGACCGTTGTTACACCTCCAGTGTTCAGCGTGGTGTTCAACGCTTTCCCCGTCTATTTTCTGGATTCGAGCATGGAGAGCCTAGTTCCAGACTTGCGCTGGTTCCCAACCAAAACCTCGACCCCGACTCGGCTAGTAAATGCGTTGCTAGCAGGACCAAGCGCTTGGCTTTCCTCGGGTGTCAAGTCTGCGATCCCTGAGGGCACTCAATTGACCATTAGCGCGGTACGAATCTTGAATCGCGTCGCTCAAGTTGATCTTGATGCTGATGCTCTCGCTGCCGGACAGCAGGACAGAAGAAACATGCTCGGACAATTGCGATCAACGCTGCTCCAACTACCCGGCGTCGACGATATTTCGCTATCTGTAAATGGGGCGTTTCAGGACATAGCGCCGGGAGGGGCGGAACTTACTGACGAAATGAGTCTCAGCTATGTTCTGACGCCAACCGGGGTTGAGCCGCTAACCAGCATTGGCTCGATGCCTCTTTCCGGCACTCAGGCAATGGTCGCGAATTACAACCCAGAGCTAATGGCGATTACCGACAACGGTGATCGAGTGGCCTTCACGACCGCCGAGGGCGTCTTTGAGCTCACCAACCAGTCACTGGCTGTTGAGATAATTCAGTTGAGCTCGTTGATCGATGTCATAGCACTTGACTATGACAAGTCTGGATCGCTCTGGGCTTTTCCTGCCGACGCGAGTCTGTCAGTGGAGGTTTATGACCAGACCACAGTGGTTCGAACTCTGGCTAGTCCCTTTTTGGGAGTGAGGCTGGCGGCAGCCATAGCCCCCGAGGGCACACGCATCGTCCAGTCGATTCAAACGGACGATGCAGATTCATTCCTAGATGTTGGGGTCGTGCTTCGAGATGCGAATTCAATTCCACTGTCGCTGAATGAGGGACTTAGAATTCAACCGGTTCTAGGGACTCCCATAGCAGTTTCATGGCAGGAGATGGCATCCATACGTGTCCTTGAGACGACCGCTAGTGGCCTGACCGCTTTCAGTGAGTATTCGGTATCAGGGCCGAGAACGCAGCTACCCATGCCTCCCACCATCGGTATTGAGCTGCATGCTGCCGCCTCAGCGACAAGCAGCTACATGCTTTCAGAGGTCGGAGAGGTCTGGCTCTTCTCGGCTAACAGCTGGCGTCGAATTGAAACCGGGGTAACGAGCATCAGCCCACTTCGCTAACAGGCAATTCTTTCAAGCTGTTTTCAACAACGAGTCTTAGCAGTGCGGCCAGCACTGCAGTTGAGCTAAAACTATTCGCATGCTCGAGTCTTTTCTAGATTTTGTTTTCCCCACTGCCTGCGCGGTTTGTAAAATACCGCCCAGTCCGCTCTGCGATAGTTGCGTACCCGCGTTTGGGGTCACGAAATCCTCATTGGAGGGAACTCCGGTTTGGTATGCCACCGAATATAGCGAGCCAATTTCGAGAATCCTGACCGCCTATAAAGATCAAAATAGAACAGCGCTGATCACTTACTTAGCCCCCGGCCTGCTGCAGGCAGTGGCCGAAGCAGTTCTGCATCTTGGCTCATGCTCGATTTGCGTCCCACCAAGAAACCAAATTAACTTTCGAAAACGAGGTTTTGATCCGGTCCTGAGCCTCATAACTGCTGGCGACAAGTTGGCGCTTAGACACTTGCCAATCAACACTCTTAGATTTCAACGTCAAGTTCGAGACCAACGCAGACTGGACAAACCGGAACGCGTATCTAATATTTTGGGCTCCATGAAAGCCATTCCTGGATCCAAAAGAGTACTGCTGGTTGACGATGTGATGACAACCGGCTCAACACTCAAGGAATGCATGCGAGCCCTCGGAGCTGCCGGCTACGAAGTTGCCGGAATCTGTGTATTAGCCAAGAGAAACATCTAAAGCTGGAGCGAGAGCTAAAAAAAAGGCGTAGTTTGGTATTACGGCTAGACAGCCGACTAGGAGGTAAAAATGGAACTTCGAATTTCAGCGAAAAACCTCACAGTCTCGGATCGTTTTAGAGACTATGTAACAGAAAAGGCCGGCAAGGTTGAGCAGTTTGCTCACCGCCCGCAGGAACTAAATATTAAAATAACCCGTCACGAGCATTCAAAAGGTCCAGGTCAAGAGGATCAGGTTGAGCTCACCGTTTATG
>OOFT01000063.1_pt1 | contig 11938 bp, 2 predicted proteins | sample 1670301 | NCBI WGS metagenome assembly OOFT01 (sample SAMEA98140918, study PRJEB22522) | marine metagenome | biome: marine biome; feature: marine water body; material: sea ice | place: Arctic Ocean | collected 11-Sep-2015 | depth 0.3 m
CATCCCGACCGTCACTGTCTTGTCTTCGAGAAAATCCAACTTCATTCCCAGGAAGTCGTGCGATTTGCCTCTACTCACGACCATCTTTCCAAACCTCTCTTCAATCTTGTCGATAACCCATGTCACTTGATTGGGATCAACGTGAGTGATGATGTTGTCGTCAACGTACCATCCAATAGTGCACTGTTTGCCATCTATGATTGCATTAGCAACACATAAGTCATATGGGTTTAATTCGAAACCCAAACCTACCAATGTGGACGAGAATAACTTGTACCACAAAAGGGCCGACTGTACACATCCGTACAGTGCCTTCATTAGCTGCATGTAGAGGACCCTCTTTCCGTTCTCAACGGCGACGAAATCCTCGAGACTAGGGTCAAGTTCAATCATGATATCTACGGTCGCTCCTTCGAGCTTCATGAGCACGAAGTCAGTCATTTCAGCCTTTAGATAAGCTCCAGCGACGTCAGCTATAGCAACGTCACGTCCCTCGATAGCTGCCGTGATCAGGATGAGCATGGCAGAATCATTCGACAGAGTGGGTGAAGCGGTCTGTTCCTTCGTGTACCTCCCACGCTGGCTCCTGCCGTCAGCACACGTCCTGCTCTTGAGTATTCCATTGCGCTTCTCCTTGAGCGTGGTGATCTCCCTCAATGCTTCTCTCTTCTGCTGTTCCGTGAGACTCGACGCGTGAACTGCTTTGAAAACATCAAGGTCTTTCAATTGTTTGAGCTCCGCCAGGAGGGCTTTCCATGCCCTTTCGCCGTGCTTCTTTAAACCAGCTTTGGCGCTCATCTGATTGAAAACTAGGCCAGTGACATACTGGCAGAGGAGCTTTGTCTCTCCTTTATTCTTTATCTCCTTGATGGCTTCTTGTACAAACTGAAAATGCAAATCATCGTTCAGCTCTTCGAATGGGGTCTGCAAGAACAAAAAATCTGAGTGTGGCATTGTGACATTGTGCCTTCTCTCACGATGGCCTCTGCCCATTGGTGGATCAATGCCATCATCAGTATCTTCATCGTCTTCATCTTCATCTTCCTCGTCATCACTATCCTCGTCGACATCTTCAACGACGATGCGCTCGCGTAGTGGGGGAGGCTGCTCGCCATCAGAGTTGTCATCGCTGGATGAGCTGTTTTCTTCCTCGCTGCCATCGTAACTGATGCCTGCATCATTGCTATCGTTGGCTGCATTATCATGATCAGCGTTGTAACTGATTCCTTCGTCATCGTCATACCCTTCGTCGGAAAGTGTGTTCTCATCATCACTTTCGTCGGAAAATGGAATATTGTCTTGTTGCGACGCTCCTTCTTCGTCAGAGCTTTCTTGCTCTTCGTTACTGAAGTCATCTTGTTCTTGTGGTGCAGCTTCGAAGTCGGGCTCCATAAGAGCTCCGTCATCTTGTGCATCGTCTTCTTCGCTGTCCTCAGTGTCGGAATCGTATGGTGCTGGTTCCTCATACTCGACAGGATCGTTGATGTCAGGGGGATCTATATCTTCCTCCTGTTCATAGTTCATTTCACCATAGTAATCCCCCAACTCGGCATCATCATCCGTGATGGGTACACCAGGCATCCATTCGTATAGTAGTCTACCGTCGTGAATGATTGGTTGTCCTTGTGCTGCGGCTAGCTCGGCAACTCTAGCAATGACCTCATCGGTGATTGGCAAGGGTGTGAATGTTCTTCCATGAACTTCTCTTCCAGTGCTGAGAGATAAAAATGCCCAGCTGCCATGTTGGCCCCTTGGATAGAGCGCAAGCGCTCCTTTAGTTCTTCCAGCTTGCGTGTTGGTGACTGTGCTATCCTCGCTCAGTTCACCGTATTCTCCGAATTCGTATTTTAGGTTTGCAAAATCGATATTGGGAAGGCCTTGTACAATATTGCGTGGGCTTAGAGTATCGGAAATGCCTGACTTGGTTGGAAATGCATTTTGAAGCATGGTCGCATACTTGAGGAGTCCCTTGACCATTGCTATGGGGACTTGTTTGTAGGGGATGCTGTGTAGACCAGCACGGGAGCTCTCTTTCATCGTTCTTACGGAACGCTCGACGGTTCCTACGTGCTCATTGGCAGCAGCCAAAGTCAGGTTTGTTGGTAGGATTTGGACTTGGATCTTCGCAAATTCATTGTCACCGTGTAAGTCAACAATTTTGAATCCTCGTGCTCCATATATGCGCTTGACCTTGTTAAAAACGTGCATGATCTGTGCTTCTGATCGGCTATCTGGGAAATCGACGCTCCTGAATGTTAAGCAGTTCGAAATCGTATGTAGCACGGCTATTCCATTGACATAGAAGAAGTCAATATTGAGGGTAACATTCTTGTACTCGTTGTACAACGCCGGGGGCAGATTCACTGGAATGTGTGCCAGCTTGTGGGTCGGTCTCTGACGGACAGTCCTGCCTCGGAGGTCTGGGACAGCACGGCCCCAGATGTATGTGGCTCGCTTTGCATCAGCCGGCATGACTGGATTGTTTCTGATCCTATTGTTGGTGAGGATGTCTTGTAGTTTTGTTTCTGCAGGGTGCAGCAACAGACGACTGAGCTTTCTGGCAAGATCCGCTCCTTTGACTTCACGGTTTCTAAAATTTGCTTTGTTCTGTTCTACGGTATTCAAAAAACAAAGATCGCTTTGGAATAACGCTGGCTTATTATTAACGTTATAGTAGTAGAGACCCGAGGGTCCTTCTGCGAAACGCAACTTTTTACCAGAGGGCAGATGAATAATCATCGCCGCGTCAACACTAGAGTCCATAGTGATTCTGAATCGCCTACGGACAGCAGCCATGGAGAGAATATTCGCTAGGGACTTGGAATTGTACCACACTTCTCCGAAACCCTCCAAAGTTCCCACTAACTTACTCTCCTGTGATCCTCCGTTCGTATACACTTTTAATACCTCGCCGTCAGGGGACTCACCAATATTGGTGAGTAGATCCTTGTTGCAAAATACGCATACGGTAGATTCACTGTCAAGAAGGATCCAGTTGGGATTAATAAGAGAGGAACGTGATGACTGGGTAAGTGAGAAATCAAAACTCACCTGCCTCGCCGCTCCTCGAGCAGCGGTCGCAGCTGCAGCTGCAGGAGCAGCAGCAGCGGCAGTACCAGCAGCGGCAGTACCAGCAGCAGCAGCAGCATTGGTACCAGCAGCCCGCGGGCAATCCATCGCATAATGTCCCATTCCGCCGCATGCATAACAGTTGACGTCTGAGAACATTCTTCCATTAATGCCGGCCACTGGGGCTGCATTACTAACTTGGGCGAACTGCAATCCAGTTCTCTGATCCGTCCTACCAGTCCTTTCTCTCTCAATCGCTGGTCCAACATAGGCATTGAGAATGCCAAGCGCAGCGGTGAGATCGCTCGGATATTTATCATCGCCGAGGGCAAATGCATTCGCCAAATCCTTCCTTAGCGTAGCATATTTGGTACCAGAGCGCTTGATTAGCGAAGTGGCAAGGACCTTGTCCCTGATGACAGCGGTTGCTTTCTTCTCTGCAATGCCTGCATCTTCTCCTTCTGCGACTCCTTTCGCTACTTTGGCAGCTATCTCGACCTGGAAAGCTGTACCATGAGTAAAAACACCACCAAGATGCTCGTACACACTCACAACTCCGATGAAGGCTTTAAAATAGTCATCGTTGGACTTGTTCTCCTGCCTGAAGATGACGTATTGTTCCTGCGCATCGTCGAGACTGAGATACTTCGGCTTCGTGCTCTCATAGCTCAATGAGATGCCACGAATAGTAGTTAGCAGCCAGATGCAGTCGTTAGCCATCTTTGCGGACTCGTATCCGTCGGTACCCTTCAACTTAATCTTGAGAGATTTGGTGCACTGCTCCCAAATAATGGTGTGCAGGATAACCGTGTTCTCCTTAAGCTGTCCAAGCTGGAGCACGTATTGCTCCACTTCCATGTCCCAGATCTTTACCTTCAACTTGCTGCCCTCGTCTGCAGTCGACAGCTCTGTCGGTTCTGTCAAGACGGCATCGGTCAGCGATAGCAGGATGGGCGAGAGGTCCTTGCCTTGGTACAGAGTCTGCACTACATGGCTGGCCAACTTACTGCGCACCTTATCGAATCGTGCCTTGTCCCCGTTCTCGGCAGGGGTACAGAAGGATGGGATCCCTGGGATGCCTACCTTCTCTTCTGTTCTTTCTCTGGGTGCAGTGCTCGGTGGGGCAGTGCTTACCCTTCCTCTTCCTCTTCCTCCTCTTCCGGCTGTTCTGGCTAGGTAGTCTTGGCGTCTCCTTGCTCTGGAGTTCATACCATCAGCTGCAGGTGCAGGGGGTGGGACGACGGCGGCAGCCGCGGTCGCATCGGTCATTCTCGTCTGTCTGGTCTGGCTCTAATTTCTTTTCTTAAGATTTTTGAGCAGCCTGCTGGTTGTCTGACCGCTGGCTAATACAATAGAGGCGACGTTGGTTCGCGTATTGATTTTGAGGATGGTGCCTTTATCGCACAAATACTTTCCAGTATTCAGGATGGTGACCTTGTCTTTTACTTTTAGCAATTCAACTGGGGGCTTGGTAGTCGTACCTGCTCCGATCGTTGCCTGGTTCTGGAGAGAGACAATGAGGTGGTCAATCTCTGCGTTCTGTTTCTTCTTGAAGATCTTTAACTCTTGGATGGTATCGTGTAACTTCCTGTCCATTCAAAAAATCTAAGGGATCTGATTCGAATCAATTTCAATTTGATTAATGTTGATAAACCTTTTTCTGCAACCGCTCAAGACCGTAAATCTATGAGTTTTCTAAGGCTCAGAAGAGAGGATTCAAGCAATAATAGTAATCAATAAAATTCTGCTTATATTTGCTGTGATTAATCAAATTGAATGAGATGATCGATCTCATTCAAAGCTTACATATCTCTTGGTTCCACGCGCAGCATCAGCGTACGATAGAGATCCTTTCTTTTCTGTGGTTGGGAAATTCTCTACATCTGCATCAGGCCCATCTCTGGTTTCTCCGTGTCCATTTAAAGACTCTAAAGACTCTCCGAAATCTTCACTTCCAACACGCTCCTGGACTGATGCTGATGGGATGTTTAGTAATGTACTGATATGTGCATGTCCCATGAGAACAGCCTTGAGTCGTCTGAAAAGGCTCCCCTGAAGCGGCTTCGTAAAGAAGTCTGCTAGCATCTGTTCAGTGGGGCAATATACAATGTCAATTCCCTCAGTGTCAACTCTGTCTTTCGCAAAGAAATATCTGATGTCGATATGCCTAGAGTTTCTCCCAGCCGACATCTTTCCATTCTTTTCAAGTTTCATTGCGCTCATATTATCCTGGTAATATGTGCTTTCCTTCATCTTGTATCCTTGTGCTTCCATGAACATTCTGGTCCAAATGCAATTTGGCAAGTAGTCACTCGCACCTACAACTTCTGCTTCCGTCGAACTCTTGACGTTTAATTTCTGCTTTGCGCTCATCGCAAGAAGCACACCGATTCCGAAAGATATACAACCTCCCGTGTGACTCTTCATGTCGGGATGGACTGCGTACGATGCATCAACCCATGTCTTCATCTCGAATAGGCTATCGGCACCCAGTCTCATAACATCATCCAGAGTACCTCTCAAATACTGAAGGACTCTCTTCAACTTCTTCCAATCTTGGACGTCAGGGTTTGCAACCCTCGTGCATAGAAATGCTATGGCGAGAAGAATGTCAACCCGTGCTCGTTGGGTAACATATAACAACTTCGCAACAATCCGATGGAACTTATCTGCCAACTCGGGGCTGAGCTTCTCGTCAGTGTCACTTGTCTCGAAAAGGTATTTTGCCGCAGGCGTAGCAGCATCCCTGGTAATATCTTCGGGAAAATCGGCGATGGCACCCTTGATGTGCTCCTTCATCCCGACCGTCACTGTCTTGTCTTCGAGAAAATCCAACTTCATTCCCAGGAAGTCGTGCGATTTGCCTCTACTCACGACCATCTTTCCAAACCTCTCTTCAATCTTGTCGATAACCCATGTCACTCGATTTGGATCAACGTGAGTGATGATGTTGTCGTCAACGTACCATCCAATAGTGCACTGTTTGCCATCTATGATTGCGTTAGCAACACATAGATCATATGGGTTTAATTCGAAACCCAAGCCTACCAATGTGGACGAGAATAACTTGTACCACAAAAGGGCCGACTGTACACATCCGTACAGTGCCTTCATTAGCTGCATGTAGAGGACCTTCTTTCCGTTCTCAACGGCGACGAAATCCTCGAGACTAGGGTCAAGTTCAATCATGATATCCACGGTTGCTCCTTCGAGCTTCATGAGCACGAAGTCGGTCATTTCAGCCTTTAGATATGCTCCAGCGACGTCAGCTATAGCAACGTCACGTCCCTCGATAGCTGCCGTGATCAGGATGAGCATGGCAGAATCATTCGACAGAGTGGGTGAAGCGGTCTGTTCCTTCGTGTACCTCCCACGCTGGCTCCTGCCGTCAGCACACGTCCTGCTCTTGAGTATTCCATTGCGCTTCTCCTTGAGCGTGGTGATCTCCCTCAATGCTTCTCTCTTCTGCTGTTCCGTGAGACTCGACGCGTGAACTGCTTTGAAAACATCAAGGTCTTTCAATTGTTTGAGCTCCGCCAGGAGGGCTTTCCATGCCCTTTCGCCGTGCTTCTTTAAACCAGCTTTGGCGCTCATCTGATTGAAAACTAGGCCAGTGACATACTGGCAGAGGAGCTTTGTCTCTCCTTTATTCTTTATCTCCTTGATGGCTTCTTGTACAAACTGAAAATGCAAATCATCGTTCAGCTCTTCGAATGGGGTCTGCAAGAACAAAAAATCTGAGTGTGGCATTGTGACATTGTGCCTTCTCTCACGATGGCCTCTGCCCATTGGTGGATCAATGCCATCATCAGTATCTTCATCGTCTTCATCTTCATCTTCCTCGTCATCACTATCCTCGTCGACATCTTCAACGACGATGCGCTCGCGTAGTGGGGGAGGCTGCTCGCCATCAGAGTTGTCATCGCTGGATGAGCTGTTTTCTTCCTCGCTGCCATCGTAACTGATGCCTGCATCATTGCTATCGTTGGCTGCATTATCATGATCAGCGTTGTAACTGATTCCTTCGTCATCGTCATACCCTTCGTCGGAAAGTGTGTTCTCATCATCACTTTCGTCGGAAAATGGAATATTGTCTTGTTGCGACGCTCCTTCTTCGTCAGAGCTTTCTTGCTCTTCGTTACTGAAGTCATCTTGTTCTTGTGGTGCAGCTTCGAAGTCGGGCTCCATAAGAGCTCCGTCATCTTGTGCATCGTCTTCTTCGCTGTCCTCAGTGTCGGAATCGTATGGTGCTGGTTCCTCATACTCGACAGGATCGTTGATGTCAGGGGGATCTATATCTTCCTCCTGTTCATAGTTCATTTCACCATAGTAATCCCCCAACTCGGCATCATCATCCGTGATGGGTACACCAGGCATCCATTCGTATAGTAGTCTACCGTCGTGAATGATTGGTTGTCCTTGTGCTGCGGCTAGCTCGGCAACTCTAGCAATGACCTCATCGGTGATTGGCAAGGGTGTGAATGTTCTTCCATGAACTTCTCTTCCAGTGCTGAGAGATAAAAATGCCCAGCTGCCATGTTGGCCCCTTGGATAGAGCGCAAGCGCTCCTTTAGTTCTTCCAGCTTGCGTGTTGGTGACTGTGCTATCCTCGCTCAGTTCACCGTATTCTCCGAATTCGTATTTTAGGTTTGCAAAATCGATATTGGGAAGGCCTTGTACAATATTGCGTGGGCTTAGAGTATCGGAAATGCCTGACTTGGTTGGAAATGCATTTTGAAGCATGGTCGCATACTTGAGGAGTCCCTTGACCATTGCTATGGGGACTTGTTTGTAGGGGATGCTGTGTAGACCAGCACGGGAGCTCTCTTTCATCGTTCTTACGGAACGCTCGACGGTTCCTACGTGCTCATTGGCAGCAGCCAAAGTCAGGTTTGTTGGTAGGATTTGGACTTGGATCTTCGCAAATTCATTGTCACCGTGTAAGTCAACAATTTTGAATCCTCGTGCTCCATATATGCGCTTGACCTTGTTAAAAACGTGCATGATCTGTGCTTCTGATCGGCTATCTGGGAAATCGACGCTCCTGAATGTTAAGCAGTTCGAAATCGTATGTAGCACGGCTATTCCATTGACATAGAAGAAGTCAATATTGAGGGTAACATTCTTGTACTCGTTGTACAACGCCGGGGGCAGATTCACTGGAATGTGTGCCAGCTTGTGGGTCGGTCTCTGACGGACAGTCCTGCCTCGGAGGTCTGGGACAGCACGGCCCCAGATGTATGTGGCTCGCTTTGCATCAGCCGGCATGACTGGATTGTTTCTGATCCTATTGTTGGTGAGGATGTCTTGTAGTTTTGTTTCTGCAGGGTGCAGCAACAGACGACTGAGCTTTCTGGCAAGATCCGCTCCTTTGACTTCACGGTTTCTAAAATTTGCTTTGTTCTGTTCTACGGTATTCAAAAAACAAAGATCGCTTTGGAATAACGCTGGCTTATTATTAACGTTATAGTAGTAGAGACCCGAGGGTCCTTCTGCGAAACGCAACTTTTTACCAGAGGGCAGATGAATAATCATCGCCGCGTCAACACTAGAGTCCATAGTGATTCTGAATCGCCTACGGACAGCAGCCATGGAGAGAATATTCGCTAGGGACTTGGAATTGTACCACACTTCTCCGAAACCCTCCAAAGTTCCCACTAACTTACTCTCCTGTGATCCTCCGTTCGTATACACTTTTAATACCTCGCCGTCAGGGGACTCACCAATATTGGTGAGTAGATCCTTGTTGCAAAATACGCATACGGTAGATTCACTGTCAAGAAGGATCCAGTTGGGATTAATAAGAGAGGAACGTGATGACTGGGTAAGTGAGAAATCAAAACTCACCTGCCTCGCCGCTCCTCGAGCAGCGGTCGCAGCTGCAGCTGCAGGAGCAGCAGCAGCGGCAGTACCAGCAGCGGCAGTACCAGCAGCAGCAGCAGCATTGGTACCAGCAGCCCGCGGGCAATCCATCGCATAATGTCCCATTCCGCCGCATGCATAACAGTTGACGTCTGAGAACATTCTTCCATTAATGCCGGCCACTGGGGCTGCATTACTAACTTGGGCGAACTGCAATCCAGTTCTCTGATCCGTCCTACCAGTCCTTTCTCTCTCAATCGCTGGTCCAACATAGGCATTGAGAATGCCAAGCGCAGCGGTGAGATCGCTCGGATATTTATCATCGCCGAGGGCAAATGCATTCGCCAAATCCTTCCTTAGCGTAGCATATTTGGTACCAGAGCGCTTGATTAGCGAAGTGGCAAGGACCTTGTCCCTGATGACAGCGGTTGCTTTCTTCTCTGCAATGCCTGCATCTTCTCCTTCTGCGACTCCTTTCGCTACTTTGGCAGCTATCTCGACCTGGAAAGCTGTACCATGAGTAAAAACACCACCAAGATGCTCGTACACACTCACAACTCCGATGAAGGCTTTAAAATAGTCATCGTTGGACTTGTTCTCCTGCCTGAAGATGACGTATTGTTCCTGCGCATCGTCGAGACTGAGATACTTCGGCTTCGTGCTCTCATAGCTCAATGAGATGCCACGAATAGTAGTTAGCAGCCAGATGCAGTCGTTAGCCATCTTTGCGGACTCGTATCCGTCGGTACCCTTCAACTTAATCTTGAGAGATTTGGTGCACTGCTCCCAAATAATGGTGTGCAGGATAACCGTGTTCTCCTTAAGCTGTCCAAGCTGGAGCACGTATTGCTCCACTTCCATGTCCCAGATCTTTACCTTCAACTTGCTGCCCTCGTCTGCAGTCGACAGCTCTGTCGGTTCTGTCAAGACGGCATCGGTCAGCGATAGCAGGATGGGCGAGAGGTCCTTGCCTTGGTACAGAGTCTGCACTACATGGCTGGCCAACTTACTGCGCACCTTATCGAATCGTGCCTTGTCCCCGTTCTCGGCAGGGGTACAGAAGGATGGGATCCCTGGGATGCCTACCTTCTCTTCTGTTCTTTCTCTGGGTGCAGTGCTCGGTGGGGCAGTGCTTACCCTTCCTCTTCCTCTTCCTCCTCTTCCGGCTGTTCTGGCTAGGTAGTCTTGGCGTCTCCTTGCTCTGGAGTTCATACCATCAGCTGCAGGTGCAGGGGGTGGGACGACGGCGGCAGCCGCGGTCGCATCGGTCATTCTCGTCTGTCTGGTCTGGCTCTAATTTCTTTTCTTAAGATTTTTGAGCAGCCTGCTGGTTGTCTGACCGCTGGCTAATACAATAGAGGCGACGTTGGTTCGCGTATTGATTTTGAGGATGGTGCCTTTATCGCACAAATACTTTCCAGTATTCAGGATGGTGACCTTGTCTTTTACTTTTAGCAATTCAACTGGGGGCTTGGTAGTCGTACCTGCTCCGATCGTTGCCTGGTTCTGGAGAGAGACAATGAGGTGGTCAATCTCTGCGTTCTGTTTCTTCTTGAAGATCTTTAACTCTTGGATGGTATCGTGTAACTTCCTGTCCATTCAAAAAATCTAAGGGATCTGATTCGAATCAATTTCAATTTGATTAATGTTGATAAACCTTTTTCTGCAACCGCTCAAGACCGTAAATCTATGAGTTTTCTAAGGCTCAGAAGAGAGGATTCAAGCAATAATAGTAATCAATAAAATTCTGCTTATATTTGCTGTGATTAATCAAATTGAATGAGATGATCGATCTCATTCAAAGCTTACATATCTCTTGGTTCCACGCGCAGCATCAGCGTACGATAGAGATCCTTTCTTTTCTGTGGTTGGGAAATTCTCTACATCTGCATCAGGCCCATCTCTGGTTTCTCCGTGTCCATTTAAAGACTCTAAAGACTCTCCGAAATCTTCACTTCCAACACGCTCCTGGACTGATGCTGATGGGATGTTTAGTAATGTACTGATATGTGCATGTCCCATGAGAACAGCCTTGAGTCGTCTGAAAAGGCTCCCCTGAAGCGGCTTCGTAAAGAAGTCTGCTAGCATCTGTTCAGTGGGGCAATATACAATGTCAATTCCCTCAGTGTCAACTCTGTCTTTCGCAAAGAAATATCTGATGTCGATATGCCTAGAGTTTCTCCCAGCCGACATCTTTCCATTCTTTTCAAGTTTCATTGCGCTCATATTATCCTGGTAATATGTGCTTTCCTTCATCTTGTATCCTTGTGCTTCCATGAACATTCTGGTCCAAATGCAATTTGGCAAGTAGTCACTCGCACCTACAACTTCTGCTTCCGTCGAACTCTTGACGTTTAATTTCTGCTTTGCGCTCATCGCAAGAAGCACACCGATTCCGAAAGATATACAACCTCCCGTGTGACTCTTCATGTCGGGATGGACTGCGTACGATGCATCAACCCATGTCTTCATCTCGAATAGGCTATCGGCACCCAGTCTCATAACATCATCCAGAGTACCTCTCAAATACTGAAGGACTCTCTTCAACTTCTTCCAATCTTGGACGTCAGGGTTTGCAACCCTCGTGCATAGAAATGCTATGGCGAGAAGAATGTCAACCCGTGCTCGTTGGGTAACATATAACAACTTCGCAACAATCCGATGGAACTTATCTGCCAACTCGGGGCTGAGCTTCTCGTCAGTGTCACTTGTCTCGAAAAGGTATTTTGCCGCAGGCGTAGCAGCATCCCTGGTAATATCTTCGGGAAAATCGGCGATGGCACCCTTGATGTGCTCCTTCATCCCGACCGTCACTGTCTTGTCTTCGAGAAAATCCAACTTCATTCCCAGGAAGTCGTGCGATTTGCCTCTACTCACGACCATCTTTCCAAACCTCTCTTCAATCTTGTCGATAACCCATGTCACTTGATTGGGATCAACGTGAGTGATGATGTTGTCGTCAACGTACCATCCAATAGTGCACTGTTTGCCATCTATGATTGCATTA
>OOFT01000064.1_pt1 | contig 11885 bp, 12 predicted proteins | sample 1670301 | NCBI WGS metagenome assembly OOFT01 (sample SAMEA98140918, study PRJEB22522) | marine metagenome | biome: marine biome; feature: marine water body; material: sea ice | place: Arctic Ocean | collected 11-Sep-2015 | depth 0.3 m
TATTACCACAGTTAATACCATTACAATCAGCTGCAATCATGACATGTGTATTTGGTCCCGCATGCTCTTTTACAATGTCCTCAATTTTTGTATCCAAATTTGTAATCATAACATCACAATCAGTGCTGAAAATCCATTCTACATCCGGGTGTCGCCTAAATACATCCTTCATGAGAAATATTTTACCCCACCCAATTGGAATGTGGGTCTCGGGAGCGGGTGGAAGCATCATAGGCTTTCCGGATACCTTCTCACCACCATCGTCCGCGTATTCAAGTATATACCCATGTTTTTCACAATATTCTTTCTTATTCTTATGAAGCGTCCATTCAGCTAGGGGTTCATATTTTTTATCGTGTACAGATACCACAGCTATCATTATATTATAGAATCCATACGTCTTTAACTTAAAGATTATACAACCCGTTTAGACAATATGAAACGAACGATTCTAAACTTATTCAAAAATAAAGTAAACAACGTTCGTAGTGTTGGTATAACTTCATATGATTACCCAACATCTAGAATAATCAACAATTGTAATGTGGATTTCATTATAGTTGGTGATACAGCTGGTTCAACTGTTCATGGTATTAAGAATCTTAATGAAGTTACTATGGATATGATGCTCACCCATTGCCGAGCTGTTAAAAAGGGTTCTCAAAAACAATTTTTAATTGGTGATATGCCATACATGTCTTATCAGCCATCTAATGAATTAGCTATTGAAAATGCTGGTAAGTTCCTTCAAGTAGGTATGGATGCAGTTAAATTGGAAGGTTATTTCCCCGATAGAATCAAATCAATCGTAGATTCTGGTACAATGGTCATGTCCCATCTTGGTCTTACCCCACAGACCCAAGCAAGAATGGGTGGATATAGAATACAGGCTAAAACTGTAGATGAGGTTGATAAACTCGTCACACAAGCGAGAGAAATTGAAAGTAATGGTGCTTCACTTTTACTCCTTGAGGCTGTTCCTAAAGAAGTTTCTAAAATTGTCAAAAATGAACTCAAGATACCCGTCTATGGTATCGGAGCTGGTCCATGTGTAGATGGGCAACTCGTTATTGTTCATGATATATTGGGATTGTTTTGGGATTTTAAACCCAAGTTTATCAAGCAATACATAAATGGTGAACAGATGTTCCACAATGCTATAAATGAATATGCGAATGAAGTTCATTTGGAGAAATTTCCCGATGATGAACACAGTTATAAGATGAAAGAAGAAGAACTAGGAAAATTATTGGGAATGTCTGGTAGTTCATGGAAATACAATTAAAGATTTATGAATACTATATACATATGAATACCTGTGATTACATCATAGAAACGCTATACCTGAATGGTATAGACACGTATTTTGTAATAACCGGTGGGGCAATTGTTCCTTTTATAAATGCGATTGCTCGAAACCCCAAAGTAAAATATTACTGTTTTCAACATGAACAATCCGCTGCCATGGCTGCAGAGGGATATTATCGAGCCTCGGGAAAGACAGCTGGTGTAGTCGTCACGAGTGGTCCAGGTGTTCAAAACATCCTGAATGGTGTATGTGGATGCTGGTATGATTCTATCCCTGCATTTTTCATCAGTGGTCAAGTCAACACGAAAGAAGATCTATCCAACTTCAAATCTAAACCTAGACAAACAGGGTTTCAAGAAATGCCTGTTGCTAAACTATTTGAGGATGTCGTTAAGAAATCATTATATGTACCCCAATTATCTCATGTAGGACCAATTCTTAGAGAACTTCTCTTAGACCTAAAAACGCCTCGGTATGGACCTGTTCTCATGGATTTACCGGTAAACTTACAGATGTCTTCGATTGAAGACGTTGAACCTTTTGAAGTTGTGCCTCATCTTCAATTGGGTACGACATCGTATGATATATCTTCGTACATTCACGATAGTCAACGACCAGTTGTCATATTTGGACACGGTGTAAAGCTTGCGGGTGCAGAAAAGGAGGCTATGAAATTTATTAAACATACAAAAATACCATTCCTTGTTTCATGGGGTGCATTTGATATATGTGCAACCGACCACCCACTTCGTATAGGTTCTCCAGGTGTTTACGGTGACCGAGTTGCGAATTATGCTATTCAAAATGCGGACCTCGTTATATCTGTTGGAAGTCGTCTCGACAGTCGTCAAATTGGTGGAAGTGGACCAATGTTCTCTATACATTCAAAAAAGATTATGGTAGACATTGACACCGAAGAAATTAACAAAATGCCGGAAAAGGGTGTTGAAATTGACCTCGGTATAGTGAGCGATGCCAAGAACTTCTTCAACAATGTTATTATGCATAGTCATGACGGACCCCTACACCCCGAATATAATACACATGACGGCAACGCCGCATTTGCGAGAATTTACCTTTGGGTACAAAAAATAAATGAATGGAAGCAAAAGTATAGTGAAGAAAAATCTCGTGAAGGTGACTCCGCGGTATATGATTACCTAAACGGTTTTTTCAAAAGCCTCCCAGATGACTGTATCATCATTCCTGACCAAGGTGGGAACCTGGTATGGACAATGCAATCTGCTATACTCAAGGAGGGGCAAAAGCTTTTCACAAACTTTGGAAACTCTTCAATGGGGTACGCACTCCCAGCTGCTATAGGTGCAGCGATTGGCTCGGGTAAGAAGGTATACTGTATCGATGGAGATGGTGGATTTCAGATGAATATTCAAGAACTCCTAACTGTTAAGAAGTATGACCTCCCCATTGAGATTATCATCCTAAACAATGATGGCTATGGTATCATCAAACAGTTCCAAGATAGCTACTTCAACTCAAAGTATGTAGCAACATCTAAAAGTGAGGTATTTGGGGGTGATGTTGATTTTGTGAAAATTGCGGAAGCCTATGGTGTGAAAACTCTACAAGATATTACCATACCAGAGACGCAAAAAATTTATCCTAAATTGGAGTTTGGAAACTCCCTCGAAAATATGACACCATACATCGACTTTGAAAAAGATATGGTTGTACCAGTCCCTCCTAAGAAGAAGCTAGGGTGGAACTAACAAACTCTCTAATCCTTTCTTCAAAAGATTTAGATGATTTCCAACCTAAAGAACGAATGAAATCGGGTGGTGCATCTTGATTACCTATTCTACCTCTTACATTTTCTTCAACGAGTTCATAATCGAAACCATCTATGTTCATAGCATTGGCTATACACTCTAAAAATTGGAGGTTTGACATAAAATCACCAGTGGTGTTGTATATTTTACCTGGTTCTTGTTCAAGTATAAAACACACCATCTCAGCTACATCGTATATAGAGGTCCATCTTCGACCAACTACTTCATCATCGTGTGTATAAATTGTAAACTTTTCCCCGTTCAATAGTTTTCTAATAGCAATCATCGGAAATCTCTCATTTTGACAGAAATGACCGAATGTATTGTTTAATCTGACTATCGAACATGGAACACCATAACTTGATTGATATGCCTTACATATCTGTTCTCCACTATGTTTTGTGGCTGCATACATGTTTTGTGCCTTACATATATCATCTTCAAAACATTTACCAGACTTTCCATAAACTTCCACAGAACTGAAGTATATGAAATGTTCAACCTTATACTTTCTCGCAATTTCTAAAGTCCGCACAGTTTCAGAAATGTTATCTTCTATTGCACCTATTGGATTTTCTATACATGCCAAAGAACTTGGATTACCAGCGGCGTGTAGTATAATATCTATATCTTCACCATTCCATTCAAACACTCGATTCATTTTATTTATAGTATTCAGTCTATCATCACCCTTTGGTGGTCTTTTAGTGTAATATACAAAATAATCTGTATGCTCTAGAAAATGTTCAATCATAGAAGCACCAACAAAACCCCTCGCACCTGTAATTAATACATGCTTCATCTCATTTAAAGAATTGGGTATTCTTTAACTAAATGCCAAAGAAGATTTGGTACGCACCCAACAAATTTGAATCGTATGGTGAAGAAGAAATCAAAGCTGTTGAGGAATGTCTTCGTGATGGGTGGCTCGCTGGTTTTGGTAAGCGTACAATCCAATTTGAGGAAAGGGTTGCAGATATCTTTGGGAAGAAACATGGACTTTTTGTCAACTCGGGGAGTAGTGCTATTTTGTTAGGACTGTGTGCTCTCGACCTCCCTAAGGGTGCTGAAGTCGTAACCCCTGCTTGTGGGTTTTCTACAACTGTGGCACCCCTAATGCAACTTGGTTTGAAACCAGTATTTTGTGATGTTGGTCGTACTTCGTATGTATCAACTGTCGAACAGCTTCAAAAGGTTGTTACACCCAACACAAGGTGTATCATTCTTCCAAATCTTATTGGGAACGTTCCAGATTGGAAAGCTATTCGTGAAGCATTCCCAGGTGTTACCCTATTTGAGGACTCAGCTGATACTATCACACACACTGAATACACTGATATCAGCACGACCAGTTTTTACGCTAGTCATGTCATCACAGCTGGTGGTGTTGGGGGTATGGTTATGTTCAATGATGCGGAACATCTCAAAAGAGCCATCATGTTCCGTGATTGGGGTCGTATAGGGGATAACATCGAAGAGCCTAGTGAGCGTTTCAATCATTCAGTAGATGGTATCCCTTACGATTGGAAGTTCCTTTACGGTGTTGCAGGATACCATATGAAAGCATGTGAAATGAATGCAGCCTTTGGTCTCGTACAACTCGATAAACTTGAAGGTTTCCTAAAACAACGAAGAGAGAATGTAGAACGGTACATTGAAAATCTAAAGGATTGTCCATATTATACCCTCCCAGATGATTCTCGAAGCCCCAATTGGCTTGCAATGCCACTTCAATGTCCAGACCGCCTTGAACTTGTAAACTTCATGGAAGATAATGATGTTCAAACACGTGTCACATTTGCGGGTAATATCACACGACACCCAGCATTTAGGGAATACCTGGGTGATTTCGAGAATGCTGACCACATCATGAGAGATGGGTTCCTGTTAGGTTCTCATCATGGTATGACCGTGGATGACGTTGATAGTGTGTGTGAATTACTTAAAAAATTTGCCGACTATAAACAAAAGGGACGATGTTCAGTAATGTAATGGTCACCGGTGGTTGTGGCTTCATCGCATCAAACTTTTTAAATACTATGAAAAAAAGATATCCAGAAACAACGTTTATAAATATAGACAAACTTGATTACTGTTCAAATGTTGAAAATGTAAATCCAGGTGTTGCTACGTTTATAAAGGGTAACGTGGGAAATAAAGAGCTCGTTGAGCATATCATTAAAAAGTATTCATTTGACGCTGTTTTTCATTTTGCAGCACAAAGTCATGTAGATAATTCATTTGAAAATGCACTTTCGTTTACTATGGATAATACACACGCTACACATGTTCTCATCGAGGCGTGTAGACGTCATATACCTAATGTAGAGTTCATACATTTTAGTACGGATGAGGTGTATGGTGAATCTAAGACGGATGTACCATTCACAGAAAGTGAAGGTGTTCTCCGACCAACGAATCCTTATTCTGCATCTAAAGCTGCAGCTGAAATGATTGTTCGTTCATACATCGAGTCATTTGGAATGAATATCAAAATTATTAGATGTAATAATGTATACGGACCAAATCAATATCCAGAAAAACTTATACCGAAGTTTAAAAGACTTTTAAAAGAGGGTAAGAAATGTACTATTCATGGGAAAAACTGTGCTAATATCAAAAGGGCATTCATGCACGTGGAAGACGTCGTGGATGCCGTGGAAATAGTATGGAAACGGGGAATACCTGGGGATATTTATAACATTGCATCTGATGACGAACTTACAGTGATTGAAGTGACGCATCTCATCATAGAAACGATTACAGGAACCAGAGAGTATGATAAATGGATCACATATGTTGAAGATAGACCATTCAACGATAAAAGATATTACATCTGCGCTGATAAACTCAAATCACTTGGGTGGTGTCAAAAGAAAACAAGAGAAGATATTAAAAAGTTTTTAGAATTAGATTAAAGTATCATAAAAGTCTTTACCATCGGGGGATTTATAGTCTCCATCTTCCCATCGATTATCTTGTTTATGAACTGACTTGATATGCCACAAAGCCAGTGTTGGGTCAGCTTGGAGAGAAACAGGCCTTTCAAGACCTACAACATTTTCATGTAGCTTGTTCCCATAATAAATCTTTTCAGGGTCATTCTTGAATACCCGACCTTGATAGTCTGGCCAGTTGATCCAATCCATCTCATTCACATTAAACTTATATTTATCCAACCATTCCTTTGTAAATCCTGGGTGAATGTTAATCCTCGGGATTGCAATCATATCCGCACCACTTTCCCGAATAGCATCCTTGATTCCTATAATCAATTTCTCTTTTGGCATTTCATCTGCATCAACTACAAAAATGTAATCACCCGTACATTTCTTTAGATGAAAATTACGATGGTCAGAAAAGTTTCCACAGAAGTCACGTTCGTTAAGCACGATGTCATCCTTGAAATGTTCAAGAACACTTCTCATTGTGTCAGTTGTATGAAGTGTATCAAGAAGGATGTTAATTTCATCCTCTGGATCTTTAACACGTTTTAAAAAGGAAACAAGAGCGTATAAATCTTTCGATTCATTACAAACGATGATAGCGTATGACAACTTCATTGTATGTATTATACTCCATGTTTTTAAGCACTTAAAAGAATCTATACCCTAATTATAAATGTGGTGGCCTTTGATGCAATCCGCTATAACCGATTCTGATAAGCAAGCACTCATTGACTTCATTTCCACGAGTGACAGATACACATGTGGTCCAAAGGTGAAAGAATTTGAAGATGCATGGAGTAAGTGGCTTGGTTGTCAACACTCCCTCTTTGTCACCTCTGGGAGCGCCGCAAACCTTTTACTCATGGCGTCTGTAAAAGAAATGTATAAAATTCCAGATGGGTCTAAAGTTCTAGTACCTGCATGTACATGGGTTACCAATGTATCACCAGTTTTCCAGGTTGGTTTAGAACCAGTTTTTTGTGATGTTGACCTAGATAGGTATAGTTTTGATATGGATGCGTTACCTGAAGAAGACATTCGTATTGTGTTCATCACCCACTTACTTGGACTAAATGCACCCGTAGAAAAGCTCAAAAAGAAATACCCTAACGCCATTTTCCTTGAAGATATTTGTGAATCCCATGGTGTGAAAGCACCCAATGGTATGAAACGTGGTAGTACAGGGTTGGGTGGTACATTTAGCTTCTATTATGGTCATCATATGACCACTATTGAAGGTGGTATGGTATGCACAGACAGTGAAGAACTTTACGAACTCATGAAAATTAAGCGGAGTCATGGTATGGCCCGTCTTCTATCACCACCTCTCTACGAAGAAGCTATCAAGAAATACCCAAACATCGACCCCAAATTTCTTTTCCTAACGGATGGATATAATTTTAGAAACACTGAACTCAATGCAGTACTTGGGATTGAACAGTTGAAGAGATTAGATGAAAACATAGAAGCAAGGCGTAAAAATTTCGATTGTTTTATCAAACTTCTAGACCCAGAAATATTTTACGTACCGTATAACGACCCAGGTAATAGTAGTTTTTCATTCCCATTCATATGCAAAAAACCCGAAGAACGTGAGAAATTAAAATCTATCTTTGATGAACTTGGGGTTGAGCATCGTCCGATTGTATCAGGTAATCTTCTTTTACATCCGTTCCTAGACAAATGGAAAGATTCGGTAAGTGTACCAAACGCAACCAAACTTAACGATGGTGGAGTATATATCGGAAATGGTCAATTTGTCAATGAGGATATGATAGTTAAAGTTTTTGAAACCATTAAAACTAAATGGTGAAAACTATAGTACATCACCTCGGTCTTGGAGACCAAATTATGTTAAATGGTATGGTTAGACATTTCGCAGAAACAGACAATGTTGTCATTTTTGTAAAACGGTGCCATGAAGAAAGTGTTCGATTCATGTATAGGGATATTGCTGATAAAGTCGAACTTATTCTTGTAGATAATACCAATGCTCAAGAAATATGGTCAAAAGTAAAGGGTGACGTAATCCCACTCGCGACCTATGGGATTGATGATAACGGTTGGAAATTTATGACACAAGGGCCGGGTAGTGTCATGACCAATTGGGCACATGGTGTGTATATTCAAGCAGGTATCAACCCCAAGTACATGTATTCAAAGTTCAAGGTTGATAGAGATAAATCTAAAGAATTCAAAATTGACAAAGAGAATTACATCTTTCTTCATGATGACCCCGAAAGAGACCGAGTCATTGACATCAAAACTGATAAGTTTATTTACAAACCACATTCTAAACTGACTGACAAGAATCAAGAATTTTTTCAATGTGAACGACCTAATATCTTTGAATATTTGGGTGTTATCGAAAACGCTGATGAAGTGCATTGTATGAACAGCTCATACAACTGGATGATTGAACTTATGAACATTGGTACCCCAAAGAAAAACTTTTTTCATTTAGATGTTGCTCATAAATACTATGGACCTAAAATAGTAAAGACTGTATTTAGTGATGAAGTGTGGACTTTTATTTAATAGCTCTTTTCCTCTACAATATCGGAACCCTGTTCCAAATTTATCAATTTCTTAATTCTGGCCCTCTCGTCGTTAAATTTATAGATATTTCTCGCCTTATCTATAAAATCAGCACCAAAATCTTCAACCTTTTCAAGATTTCTAATCCCATCTTCAAGATCCCATATGGTATTATTAACCTGTTTCAGGTCTTCTTTCAATGAAGTTTCAAATTCATACTTTTGAAGTACATCCAACTCGTGACGAATATTCTTAAGCTTTTCTTCATCTTTCATACGTTCATCCTTAATTTCAAGAATCGTAATCTTGTCGATAAGTTCACCTTTTGATACTTCAATACGCATTTAAAGATAAAACCAATTTATTCTTTAAATATGCGCACCGTAGCAGTTGTTACGGGGGCTACAGGTCAAGGTGGTTCCTATTTATGTGAACTTCTTTTAGAAAAGGACTACCACGTCAAATGTTTAGTTCGTAGAAGTACATATCCTATTGAGAGTAGTAATCTAAATCCATATTTGTGTGATGTTGCATTGTACGAGGGAGATGTTTTAGATCAATCGAGTATATTCAAAATACTGTCAGATTGTCAACAGTTTGATAGAATTGAAGTATACAATCTTGCAGCACAAAGTCATGCAGGTACTTCATTTGATTGTCCTAAATTTACATTTGAAGTCAACACCCTCAGTATTCTAAATATTCTTGAAACTGTGAGACAACTCGGTATGCAAAATAAATGTAAAATATTTCAACCGTCATCCTCTGAAATGTTTGGAGATACACCTGAAAACCCACAAAATGAAAATACACTCTTCAACCCTAAATCTCTATACGGTGTTTCAAAATTAGCCGCTCATTATTTGATTAAGAACTACCGAGAAATGTACGGATTATATGCATGTTCGGGTATAATGTTTAATCACGAATCCCCTCGTCGTAGTAATAAATTTGTAACACAAAAAATCATAAAAGGTCTTAAATCCGGTAAATGCTTTTCTATTGGGAACTTAGAATCTAGAAGAGACTGGGGGCACGCTAAAGATTTTGTAGAAGCAATGTGGGTTGCACTACAACAAGACAAAGCAGATGATTATGTCATCTCTACAGGTACAAGTTATTCCGTACGAGACTTTATTGAAATAGCTGTAAAAATTATGGGTAAAGAAATAATGTGGTCGGGTGAAAACGAAAATGAAATAGGGATGATTGATGGAGAGGTTGTCATAAAAGTATCAAAGGAATTTTACAGACCATATACTACTGGTTTACTCGTGGGAGACCCATCTAAAATTGAAAGTCTTGGATGGAAACGAAAGTTTGATCTACATGGATTAATTGAGGATATGATAAAAGGTTAAAGATGTTTGTGTACTATTTAATATGACTTTTTACTTGACAACATCCGCTGGATGGGGAAATATATCACTATCCCTATCAGATTATGTATATAAAACTGATACACCACGGGTTCATCGTAAATTATTGGACGTTGTTAAGTGTATAGATTTTCAGGGTTTAGAATTTACAGATAACGATGATGAACAAGCATACGAAAAACGAATTGCAATCAATTCATTTACTTATAATACTATTCACTCAAATTTACAAGATATAGTAAAACCAAATGAAGAATTAAAAAAATTAATCGAAAAATATGACCATGGGTTAACTCATGGAATTCATATTAGACGTGGTGCGTATTCAAAAGATGCAGAAAGTATAGGTCATCACGGTGTAGATGAAAATGGTAATATAAATAAACCATATTTTGCGTCTGATAGTGCAATTGAAAAGTTCGATGAAATTATCAAAAATAGTAACGAAAAGATATTTTTAGCGAGTGACAGTAAAGAAATTAAAAATATGTTCAAAGATAAATACCCAGATAAAATAGTCATATTAGAACATGACATTGCATTCACATATGAATGTGATATCCTAAAAAATCACGATATACCAAAAGAAACAAATTACGCATGCTACTTAGATTGGTTTTTATTATCTAAATGTAAAACGTTGCATATATCTGCAGGTACTCAAGATATGTATAGTTTGTCCACATTTGGGTACAGTGCCGGTGTGTATGGGCGCTCAGATATTCATTTCGTATTCAATTAATAGTTAAAGTTTGATATATATATATTATCATATGAAGACATACATAATTCATTATTCCAGAAATAACGAAACACTTAAAGAAGAATTATTAAATAAATTCCCTGATGCTCATATTATCACTCAATTTGATAGAGAAGATGAATTTATACCATGGATAAAGTATTATACGACAAGTCCATTGGAAATGGCAATGGTTTCGTGTAATGTAAAACACTATGAAGCATTAAGAGATATGGTTGAAAATGACATTGAAGAAGCAATTATTTTTGAAGATGATGTTGTTGTTATAAAAGACTGGGAAAGTAAATTTATGGAAATTAAAAATAAAATTTCACCTGCTCAAGATTATATAAAATTGGGGTGTCTTCATCGATACAATATAGATACACTTCAGAATGGTGTAATGTTAGCAGGAAATAATGGAGGAACTGAAGGTCAGTATGTTACAAAAACATTTGCAAAAATGGTATTAGAAAACTTACGTATAGACAATACGATAGATTTAGTACACCACGCATGTTTAAAAAATCTCCAAATCCCATGTATTCCTATATGTTCACAGACTTCTATAATATCAAGAAATGACTATTTTGGTCATAAATATGATATAGAAATGGTTAACTGGAAAGACTATATAGTAAATTATTTCGATGGAAAAATGTATAAATATGATGAATTATTAAAACAATATGACATTTTCAAAAATAAGAAAAAAGAAGTGGAAAATGCATTCTACGAGAAATATAATACACGTGTAGATATAAAACGAATCGATTATGTTTATAACAATGAATTTCCTAAATAAAATTACAGGGTGTTATAAATAAAATCTATATCTATTATAATACAAAATGTCTAAAATGGCTGCTTTGAGCATGATGGCTGGGAAGGCTGGTGGTGGTATGGCTGCCAAGATGGGTGCGGCCCGAGCGGGTATGGGTGCCAGGGTGGGTGCTGCCAGTACGGCTATGCAAGGTACAGCGGCCTACCAGGGTGCCGCTGCTAAGGCTGCCGAAACCACAACTATCACAATTAACTATGGTCAAATTGGCCTCATCCTCATGTTTGGATTCCTTTATCTCGTCATTGCCTCTCTAGGTATTGACATGTTCAACAAGTGTCCAGAAAAAGAGGGTAACTCCACCCAAGAGAACCTCAAGCTGTTCTTGCCGTACACCC
>OOFT01000067.1_pt1 | contig 11169 bp, 7 predicted proteins | sample 1670301 | NCBI WGS metagenome assembly OOFT01 (sample SAMEA98140918, study PRJEB22522) | marine metagenome | biome: marine biome; feature: marine water body; material: sea ice | place: Arctic Ocean | collected 11-Sep-2015 | depth 0.3 m
TGTTTTGTGTTTGTTTTTGTTTGTGTTGTTTTTTTTGTTTTTTTGTGTGGTGTGTGTGTTGTGTGTGTGTGTGTGTGTGTTGTTGTGTGTTTGTGTGTGTGTGGGTGTGTGGGTGTGTGTGTGGTGTGTGTTGTGTGTGTGTCGGTGTGTGTCGGTGAGTGCTGTGTGTGCTGCGTGTGTCTGCAGATGTTCAGATCAATGCAGATGGCGAGATCCATGCTTAGATGAGTGTTCAGATCAGTGCACACATCTTGAGATGAGTGCACAGATGTTCAAATCAATTTGTCTGGGTGTGTCTGTGTGTGTGGGTGTGGGTGTGTGTTGTGTGTGTGGGTGTGTTTGTGTGTCTGTGTGTGTGGGTGTGTTCGTTGTGTCTGTGTGTGTCTGCAGATGTTCAGATGAGTGCAACTGCCCAGATGCATGCTCAGATGAGTGCTCAGATCAGTGCACAGATCCTCAGATCAGTGCACAGATGTTCAGATCAGTGCAAATGCCGCTCACTTCATATGTCAATACGTGCTAAACAGGACGATCATGATGATGACGATGATGATGATGATGATGACGATGAAAATCATGATGATGATGATGCTCACGATGATGATGAGTATCATGGGTATGATAATGCACCTGCGGAAAAGTGTGATCATCATCATCATCATCATCATTGTCGCCGTGATCCAAATTGGACCAATTTCATAATCATTGCACTCATTATCAACATCATCATCATCTTCATCATCTGGGAGGCCAATGTGGGTGTGTGCTGCGTGTGTGAGCAAATGTTCAGATCAATGCAGATGCCCAGATCCATGCTCAGATGAGTGTTCATATCAGTGCACAGATCTTCAGATCAGTGCACACATCTTCAGATGAATTTGTCTGGGTGTGTCTGTGTGTGTTTGGGTGTTTGGGTGTTGGTGTGTGTGTTTTGTGTGTTTGGGTGTGTGTGTGCCTGTGTCTGTGTGTTTGGGTGTGTGCTGTGTGTGTCTGCACATGTTCAGATGAGTGGAGATGCCAAGATCCATGCTCAGATGAGTGCTCAGATCAGTGCACAGATCATGAAATCAGTGCACAGATGTTCAGATGAATTTGTCTGGGTGTGTCTGTGTGTGTGGGTGTGGGTGTGTGTTGTGGGTGTGTGTGTGTGTGAGTGTCTGTGTGTGTGGGTGTGTGTGTGTGGTGTATGTTGTGTGTGTGTGTGTCGGTGTGTGTCGGTGTGTTCTGTGAATGCTGCGTGTGTCTGGAGATGTTCAGATCAATGCAGATGCCCAGATCCATGCTCAGATGAGTGTTCAGATCAGTGCACACATCTTGAGATGAGTGCACAGATGTTCAGTTCAATTTGTCTGGGTGTCTCTGAGTGTGTGGGTGTGGGTGTGTGTTGTGTGTGTGTGGGTGTGTGGGTGTGTTTGTGTGTCTGTGTGTGTGTGGGTGTTTTTGTTGTGTGTGTGTGTCTGCAGATGTTCAGATGAGTGCAACTGCCCAGATGCATGCTCAGATGAGTGCTCAGATCAGTGCACAGATCCTCAGATCAGTGCACAGATGTTCAGATCAGTGGAAATGCTCAGATGAAGGTGTGTGGGTGTGTCTGTGTCGGTGTGTGTGTGTGTGTTGTGTGAGTGGTGTGTGTTTTCAACAATTATTATCATCATTTGCAGCATAATCATCGCAATCGCGAAAGAAAACCTGATTCGAAGAGGAACGTCAAAATGTAAAATGGCTAACTACGGATTTCGTGGTCAGGAACCATTTGACCCCAAGAGCGGTCAAAGACCCAGAAGTCGGGATGGATGCTTGTCTGATATATTCCCCCCCCCCTGCGCGCACAGGCACTCAGACAGCCAGACACTCAGACAATCAGACATGCAGACACTCATACAGTCAGACGATGCCGGGCCAGTGGTGCTGACCAGTGGTGATGGCCAGTGCTGCTGGCAAGTTGTGCTGGCAACTATTGATGTTAAGTCCCTTGTTTGAATATGTATGTATGTATGTGTATGTATGTATGTATGCATGTAAGTATGAATGTATGTACGATTTGATAGCTTCTGTGATGTTGTTGAGAAATCCATGTTGTCTCTTGGCGAAATCATTTTTGAAGTCCTTTGTAGAGCTCTTTGTGGAGTCCCTTGTTTAAGTTTGTTGTGAAGTCCCTTGTGCGGTCCGTTGTGGATCCCTTGTGCAGTCCATTGTTAAACCGCTTGTTTGAAATTTGTATGTTTCACATATCTACTATTTGATTATCTCTCAAACAACAAAAACATTTTACGGTACTGGACGTTTTGTGTTGCAAGACTTGATCGTGAACTCGAAGAACGGACCTTTAAATATGAGGTCAACTAGATGATAGCAGCAATTATGCAATCACCAATCATCAACATCACAGGGGCCTTGTTAAAGAGCTGTGTGTGTGTGAGTGTGTGTGTGTGTGTGTGTGTGTGTGTGCGTGTGTGTGTGTGCGTGTGCGTGTGCGTGTGCGTGTGCGTGTGCGGGTGCGTGCGCGTTCGCGTTCGCGTGCGTGTGCGTGTGCGAGTGCGTGTGCGTATCATGTGATTGTCATTATGCCAACAGGGCAGTGCGTTGATGTTTGATGGTAGTCTGTGACTATGCATTGTCCATCAAAACATATATGATATCACTTTATGTTGATACGAACAATGCAACATCTCGGCAAACATTATTGACCAAGTGTTTGAACTGATGACAATCCTTTTCTTGTTTTTTTTAAATATGAACCACGAAAATTTGATTTTTGATTGATTTCCGAGTTCCCAAAAGAGGCTCTTGTGAGCTCCCTTTTTGATGTTTCTTAATTTTTAGAAAAAAAAAATAAAAAAAACGTGCTCATGTGACGAAAACCTATCCACCTATTAGGATTGATGCAAAAGACCGCCACCCGAACCAACTGAACCACAGCATGTTTTTTGTTAACAAGGCTGTGGTTCAGCCTTTGGTGCTGTACTGGCTACACCCGAACGGAACCGAACCAACTGAACCACATTAAAAGAATTCAAAGTTATCAATAGAAAATGAAAAACGGTGGTTCAGCCAATCGGTCAAATCGTAAGAGTTGAAATCAAGAGACAAGTACAGAGCTCTTGCTCCAAACAATTTTTAAAACTTGATGTCCCATTGAAAAGGGGGTACGGGGGATTCCACAACAGGCATCAACTAATGCCACGCCCGCATGTTCATGGTATTCTAATTGAACGTACGTTATGAGCCTAGTCGAGAGTTCTCATCCTCATTGCATCAATAAACATCATCATCCGGTTTTTTATCTTGGATTCAATACGACTCCAAGTAGTGAGATTATCAGCAGCATCAATGTCATCCTCTTGAACGTATTGATGTTGATTTCCAGCACCATCGTAACACTTATCCTAGCAGGCGTGGGAATCTGGCACGAGAAAAAGACAGATTTTGCACCACGCCTAAGCCACACGCACGTTTTGAAGCCATATCCAGGCAACTTGAGCCCCGAAACGCTACATGCTCAAAAAGCCTTGTGTTTCTGAGATTTGGAGAGGGCTGCCCCCACAAGCCCCCCAAAAAAGGTCCCCGGCTGTAAGGAGTTGTAAAGAAAAAGGGCTCGTTTTTGAGCTCTGAAAAAATTGGAAAATCAGTGATTTCCTGAAATCTGCGTTTTCTATAGTTTTTGTAGGTTTTCGCAGTTTCGTGATCATCAGGTGGATCCATCAAATCAATGAGTTCGATGGATGATGTAAATGCTAATCTATGTTTGTGAATGTGCGCAGAGTATGTTATGTTAACATGGAAACATAAATGGCAAGCAACATGACGTCATCAGTTAACATCAACATCAGTAATGGAAAAGCAAATCCGCAAAGCCCCCATTTCAATTTTATAGGAATGATACACCCGCCCTCATGTGGTCATCTTGTGAACCCAGTCAACATGGCATGGTACATCAAAATCTTTGGTTTTGCTATGCTTCCAGTTGTCAGATCAGAAAAAATAGAACACAATATAAAGTAGTCAAAGTGCACAACAAAGATGTTTCGTTTGAGATTTTCCCGGGTAACAAAAATTTGAGTCAGTGCCTATATCATATTCTTACCAATCCCCTTCACACTCAACGAACCAAACACTTCTAGGCATCTGATCAATTTCAACACTCATCGAGCACCTGTTTTGAATAGCACATTTTGAAAAGAACATCGCTGGTTTCATCATTGCCATCATCCGGATATTCAACATCATCATCTCCGTAACCATTACTTTATCTCGATTGACACGTTTACCCTTCTATTGACCTTCATAGTTCTGGCTCAAGCAGTAGGATCGTTTCTGCAAGTTCCGGTGTTTCTTTTTTTGGCCATATGGATGTCATCCTGCAAGCCACCATGGAGTTCATACACGAGCTCTCCGACACAGTTCTCGACATCCATCACATCTCTCACAGACCAAGACGCCGAGATTGTGTCGTATCTGTTTTGGTTTGGTTGCTCAGCAAATCATTGCATCTCACGGACGCCTACCTTCGATCGTGTTCGTCATATCCACGGTCTCATCCTGCAGAAGAACAATCGCACGAGACACTGATTCTTCAGTTGTCATCTTGGCTTCTTACGCATCCAGAATGTGTGCTTCAGGCCCTTGGTAACGTGTTCAGATCAATCCATGCTCAGATGAGTGTTCAGATGAGTGCGCAGATCTTCAGATCAGTGCACAGATGTTCAGATCAACTTGCCTGGATGTGTCTGTGTGTGTGCGGGTGTGGGTGTGTGTTGTGGGTGTGTTGTGTGTGTGTGGGTCTGTGTGTGTGTGTGTGTGTGTGTGTAGTGTGTGTTGTGTGTGTGTCGGTGTGTGTCGGTGTGTGCTGCGTGTGCTGCGTGTGTCTGCAGATGTTCAGATCAATGCAGATGCCCAGATCCATGCTCAGATGAATGTTCAGATGAGTGCACACATCTTCAGATCAGTGCACAGATGTTCAAGTCAATTTGCCTGGGTGTGTCTGTGTGTGCGGGTGTGGGTGTGTGTTGTGTGTGTGTGTGGGTGTGTTTGTGTGTCTATGTGTGTGGGCGTGTTTGTTGTGTATGTGTTTGCAGATGTTCGGATGAATGCAACTGCCCAGATGCATGTTCAGATGAGTGCTCAGATCAGTGCACAGATCCTCAGATGAGTGGACATATGCTCAGATCAGTGCAAATGCTCAGATCAAGGTGTGTGGGTGTGTCTCTGTCTGTGTGTGTGGGTGTGTTGTGTGTGTGGTGTGTGTTTCCAACATAAGCATTATCATCATTTGCATCATAATCAACGCAATCGCGAAACAACATATGATTCGAGGAGGAACGTCAAAATGTAAAATGGCTAACTACGGATTTCGTGGTCAGGAACCATTTGACCCCAAGAGCGATCAAAGACCCAGAAGTGGGGATGGATGTTTGCCTGATGTGTTCTCCCTCGGGTTGCGATGGCAATGGTTGTAAAAGGAAAGCATATTGTCATTCCATCCATTCCCATCACAAGAGCTAACACCCAACAACCCCAAAGGAACAGCCACCAAAGTAAACACGAGACACACTCACAAGCAAATCACACACGCACACTCACATTCTGACTCACACACACGCACGCACACATGCTTGATCTGAGCATTTGCACTGATCTGGCATGACAATATTGCTTGTCTTCAAAGGGAAACTTATCCTCCATCGTTTTTGAAATCCCTTTTGAGCTTCATTGTAAAGTCCCTGGCGGAGTTCCTTGTTAATTTCCTTGTGTGGTCCGTTGTGGAGTCTCGCGTGAAGTCTTTGTTAAGCCCCTTGTTTGAAGTGTGTATAGATGTGTGTGGATGCAGGCACCATTCACGACAGCCAACCTATTGACATGTTTGCGTATGACCAGAAAAAACAGGAAACCTGAAATGTTCAATTGACGCCGATGATGATGACGCTGATGCTGCTGCTACTGTAGCTGCTTCTGCTGCTAAGCACGAAGCATGAGCCACATTGCTGTGAGGTGCTTGACAGATCGCCGCTGGTGGAGGGGGTTTGGGACATGGTCATGGGGAGCCTGGTCACCAAAACTGGGTGCACGGTTTGAGGGTCCAAAAGCGGCCCAAATTATGAACGCGATTTTGGGCACCCACTGTGGGTGCCCAAAATATGCGGCAAAAATTGAAACATGTTTGACACCCACTGGGTGCCCTCATCGTTGAGGAATTGTCTTGCCTCGCTTGGGACCCGAAAACCTCGGACGCAAAGGATACGGATTGTTATCTTCCTCATGAGGCTTTTACAGATTGTTATCATCTGCACTGATCTGTACATGAGCGACTGGTTTGTTCAAATCGTTCGGGCAAGGCAAGGTGCTGCGGTCAGAAGCACCCGCCGACAGTTCAGTTGCATCCGGGTTGAAACGTGGAAAGTCTGCGGGTGCCGTAGTTGCAGGTGGTGGCAACGTCATCGTTGCACAGCCATTGCCGTCTGCTGCGTCGGTGGGTGCCTCGGGAAAGATGTCTTGCGTGGAGGAGCATTCCTTGAACAGTGCGGACTTGAAATCCCCAGAACGTTCGCCCCCAGAGGAGTTCATGGAAGAGGAGGAGACTGAGGATTGATTGCGGTTGGCTGTGTTCATAGTGGGTCCAAACGCGTGTGCATGCTACTTCCACTGTGTTGGATTCTTTTGCGGACTCTTGCCTTTTAAGCTGCCGTGGTGCATTGCATGGTTGTACAGTCCAAGTGGATTTCCACCACCATGTTTTGAATGCCCTCACAGATGCTGCGAACCTGTGTTTGAGCATGTGTGTTCAGGTCTGCGCATTGCGACGGCCTTGAGTTCGTCGCAGTTTGTTCAGTGAACGAATCAGTGGTGGTCAAACATACACTTGAAACAATGTTTTCTGTGTTCGACCTGGCACACCCTTGTCTCGTATTCGATGTTGAGCAGTTGTCTCGTTCGTTTCTCGGTCATGTGAGCGTCATCTCTTTATCTTACTCTTTAGATTTCGATGTTGGGATCATTAGCAATGACGTTTTTTTTATTGTCTTCTTAGGTTAGCTTTTTATAGACCATTTCAGTACATTTTTCTAGTTCACATGTGCATATTTTTTCAGACCCAGAGTGTTGAATCTCAAAACACTTTCGGAGCCTGGTTTTGAAAAGCTTAGTACAAAAAGTGGGGCCACTCTACCAAAAAATGGGGTCAGTGTCCGGCCCCGTATATGGGGTCAGTTTCGGAGCCAGCATACAATTCTTGGGGTCAGAACAAACGGTTGGGTCCGTTTCTGACCCAATTTCTGTTTTGGGGTGGCCCCACTTTGTGGCCAGCACTGGGGGTCCAAAAGTGATTTGAGATTTTGGTTTTGGAGCAACCCGTCGGGAGCGTTTGGCATCTCCCATGCATGACACCAAATTGTTCTTTGCTGTGGTCACTTTTCGTGATTATTTTGTATGCATATCCTTTCACCATGGATCATTATGTCGGCCATCATGTTGACATCATCAAAACTCATCTTTGTTGTTGTGTTGGATACATCATTGTACAACACATGAACATGGCATCCCTTTCCTTTTCCGTCAATGTTCTCAGGACACTTTTATGTTGATCGGTGAGGCCATGTTGAATCGCCCAAGTATTGAGATTGAATCCGTATCCTTTACAGATTGTTATCTTCCTCATGAGGCTTTCACAAATTTCAAACCCTTGCGTACATACATTCATTCATACATGCATACATACATACATACACACACATCTATACACAGTTCAAACAAGGGACTTAACAAAGACTCACAAGGGATTCCACAACGGACCACACAATAAATATTACAAGGAGGTCCGCCAGAGATTTTACAAGGAACTCCACAAGGGAGTTCAAAAACGAGGATGATCATGATACTGATGATGATGATGACGATGATTGTGACGATTGTGATGGTGATGAAGACTGTTGGCCAGCACAATTCACGGCAGCCAACCTGTTGACATGTATCCGTGTGATAACAAAAATACGAAACCTCAAATGTTCGAAAGACACGGATGATGATGACGATGATTGTGATGATGCTATTGATATGATGATGTTGTTGATGACGACGATGATGATGACGATGTTTGGGTGCTGCTCGTGGTCCTGGTCTTGGTCCTTGTCCTGGAAGTGTGGGAGTGTGTGAGAGTGTTCGTGTCTGGGGTGGTGCTGGTGTTGTTGTTGATGCTGACGCAGATCTTGTTTGGACCCATGTTCGTGAGCAGCCTTGTTGTCGAAGCCTGGATCCAAGGTGTTAGGGTCCGAAACGAGGCCGAAAAAAAACAGCAACAATCCGGGCACCCACTGTGGGTGCCCAAAATATGCGGCAAAAATTGAAACATGTTTGACACCCACTGGGTGCCCTCATCGTTGAGGAATTGTCTTGCCTCGCTTGGGACCCGAAAACCTCGGACGCAAAGGATACGGATTGTTATCTTCCTCATGAGGCTTTTACAGATTGTTATCATCTGCACTGATCTGTACATGAGCGACTGGTTTGTTCAAATCGTTCGGGCAAGGCAAGGTGCTGCGGTCAGAAGCACCCGCCGACAGTTCAGTTGCATCCGGGTTGAAACGTGGAAAGTCTGCGGGTGCCGTAGTTGCAGGTGGTGGCAACGTCATCGTTGCACAGCCATTGCCGTCTGCTGCGTCGGTGGGTGCCTCGGGAAAGATGTCTTGCGTGGAGGAGCATTCCTTGAACAGTGCGGACTTGAAATCCCCAGAACGTTCGCCCCCAGAGGAGTTCATGGAAGAGGAGGAGACTGAGGATTGATTGCGGTTGGCTGTGTTCATAGTGGGTCCAAACGCGTGTGCATGCTACTTCCACTGTGTTGGATTCTTTTGCGGACTCTTGCCTTTTAAGCTGCCGTGGTGCATTGCATGGTTGTACAGTCCAAGTGGATTTCCACCACCATGTTTTGAATGCCCTCACAGATGCTGCGAACCTGTGTTTGAGCATGTGTGTTCAGGTCTGCGCATTGCGACGGCCTTGAGTTCGTCGCAGTTTGTTCAGTGAACGAATCAGTGGTGGTCAAACATACACTTGAAACAATGTTTTCTGTGTTCGACCTGGCACACCCTTGTCTCGTATTCGATGTTGAGCAGTTGTCTCGTTCGTTTCTCGGTCATGTGAGCGTCATCTCTTTATCTTACTCTTTAGATTTCGATGTTGGGATCATTAGCAATGACGTTTTTTTTATTGTCTTCTTAGGTTAGCTTTTTATAGACCATTTCAGTACATTTTTCTAGTTCACATGTGCATATTTTTTCAGACCCAGAGTGTTGAATCTCAAAACACTTTCGGAGCCTGGTTTTGAAAAGCTTAGTACAAAAAGTGGGGCCACTCTACCAAAAAATGGGGTCAGTGTCCGGCCCCGTATATGGGGTCAGTTTCGGAGCCAGCATACAATTCTTGGGGTCAGAACAAACGGTTGGGTCCGTTTCTGACCCAATTTCTGTTTTGGGGTGGCCCCACTTTGTGGCCAGCACTGGGGGTCCAAAAGTGATTTGAGATTTTGGTTTTGGAGCAACCCGTCGGGAGCGTTTGGCATCTCCCATGCATGACACCAAATTGTTCTTTGCTGTGGTCACTTTTCGTGATTATTTTGTATGCATATCCTTTCACCATGGATCATTATGTCGGCCATCATGTTGACATCATCAAAACTCATCTTTGTTGTTGTGTTGGATACATCATTGTACAACACATGAACATGGCATCCCTTTCCTTTTCCGTCAATGTTCTCAGGACACTTTTATGTTGATCGGTGAGGCCATGTTGAATCGCCCAAGTATTGAGATTGAATCCGTATCCTTTACAGATTGTTATCTTCCTCATGAGGCTTTCACAAATTTCAAACCCTTGCGTACATACATTCATTCATACATGCATACATACATACATACACACACATCTATACACAGTTCAAACAAGGGACTTAACAAAGACTCACAAGGGATTCCACAACGGACCACACAATAAATATTACAAGGAGGTCCGCCAGAGATTTTACAAGGAACTCCACAAGGGAGTTCAAAAACGAGGATGATCATGATACTGATGATGATGATGACGATGATTGTGACGATTGTGATGGTGATGAAGACTGTTGGCCAGCACAATTCACGGCAGCCAACCTGTTGACATGTATCCGTGTGATAACAAAAATACGAAACCTCAAATGTTCGAAAGACACGGATGATGATGACGATGATTGTGATGATGCTATTGATATGATGATGTTGTTGATGACGACGATGATGATGACGATGTTTGGGTGCTGCTCGTGGTCCTGGTCTTGGTCCTTGTCCTGGAAGTGTGGGAGTGTGTGAGAGTGTTCGTGTCTGGGGTGGTGCTGGTGTTGTTGTTGATGCTGACGCAGATCTTGTTTGGACCCATGGTCGTGAGCAGCCTTGTTGTCGAAGCCTGGATCCAAGGTGTTAGGGTCCGAAACGAGGCCGAAAAAAAACAGCAACAATCCGGGCACCCACTGTGGGTGCCCAGAATCGCGTTGATAAGTTGGGCCGTTTTTGGACCCAGCCTCGGGGACTCATTTCAATCCACATTGTGAACCAATTCCTAATTCATGCCTGAACACCAGTTGCTGCACAGGGTTGGTTGCTTTTGTCTTTGTCCCCTGTGCAATGTTTCGCTAAAAGGAAAACACCACAAGCAAAGACAATGTGAATGTTTATCAGTTCATATCATATGTATGTTGTGCTTCTTTCAATTTACTTGGCCATCTATATCAGACAAATGGGACTCCATAGTAAATGCGATCTGGGGAGCACCACTGGCCAGCACCATTGGCCAGCACTATTAACAGCACTGGCCAGCAGCATTGGCCGTCACCAGTGGTCAGCACCACTGGCCGGCATCATTGGCCAGGACCCTTGGGAACATGTTCCAAACAGGTCGATGCTGATGATGACGATGATGATGTTGATGATGACGGCCATTTGCCCGGTGGTGGCTCAACTTCCAAATGTGGAGTTCTATTCTGAACTCCCCTGTGAAGTTCCTTGTGGAGTCCCCTGTGAAGTTTTTTGTGCAGTCCCTTGTGCGTTTCGCTGTGAAGTCTCTTGTGTAGTCCCTTGTCAAGTCCCTTGTTTGAAATGTGTAATTACGTGTGTGTATGTATGTATGCATGTATGAATGAATGTATGTAGG
>OOFT01000069.1_pt1 | contig 11155 bp, 2 predicted proteins | sample 1670301 | NCBI WGS metagenome assembly OOFT01 (sample SAMEA98140918, study PRJEB22522) | marine metagenome | biome: marine biome; feature: marine water body; material: sea ice | place: Arctic Ocean | collected 11-Sep-2015 | depth 0.3 m
ATACTATCCGGATACACTCCTGGAAAACTGTTGTGAGATCTACGTACTACCTAGGACAACACCTGTTGTTTTCCCATTGATAGTAGAGGAACCTTTAACAAATAGAGAAATAGAACGTTCCTGTTATTGTTTTGTTTTCAATGACTATTATGGATGGTACGAACAGGATCTTAAGTTGCTACAAATAATTTGTGAAAATTACAGTAACTTTCCACCTGTTCATCCTAATATAGTAGTCATTCACATGGAAGTCCCTATATTAGTTGGCAATTCTCCAGATGGGCCTTTTTCACCCCTGGATCACCCATCTACAAATGACTTGATGATAGAACTGCAAGAGCTTCAATGGCTCCAAAACCTTGAACAAGTGGGTACGACCATGGATAACCATGATACGTCCATTGCCACCACCAATAACCCTGTCCTTTCACAAGATACACAATGGAATCCATTATCGTACCTTGAACTGACAGACTTTATTGATGATGTTCAAGCATGCACCAATCATTTTATTACTCATGAACCTTGTCCATCTCCACCACTACCCCCACTGCCTCCACCACCCATGAACCCACCACCACTAGAAGGAATGTATCCTATGCGACCATTTCAAAACCTAGAACGCTACATTAGGGACACAAGACCTTGTCAACACCGTGGTAGAAACGGTATGTCCAGTGTAGAGTGGAGTGATAGGATTCAGGCAGTCCATGAGTATAGAAAAAGTAGTAATCCTGATCGTTTAACACGAGTACAGACACAAAGTGTGCATATCGATTACTATTTAAATACTATATTCGACATATGTGCCATAACTTATGCAACTAGATTATTATCACGAGAAATGATCCGCAATGTTAAAAATTACCAACCTTTTCTCGTTCAATACCCAAACTCGTCTATTAACCAGTTGGTCATTATGACCATAAATGGCCTTAATAACCAGGGGGAAGATGTAGTTAATCGCACGCTGTTAGACGTGTATGGATTACTGCATACTCTAGTTGAACAGGAAATAGCACAGGCCCGAGAACTTTGTGGTCAACAGTGGCATAAGAAGATCCATGATTCATGGGATGTTGAGAAGAATCGAAAGGATATTTGGCACGGCCCTGATTATGGTTGGATCCAATATCAGGATGGACCAGTAGTAAAGGGTATGATAGAACAGTTTGAAAGGGATAGTTGGGAGATTTACAGAGGATCAGATGTTTTATGGGAGGAAAAAGAAATGCTATGGCTTAGCTCTCTAGGAGAGGAACAGAGGAAATTGCTAGGATTTCCTATGTCTGAGTCTGATTCTGAGTCAGATGAACCATGGAGTCCAACAACTGACGCATTATTAGGTTATACTGAAAATGGTGATAGCAAGACTGGCCAGGCCAGCACCTCCTCATAGACAGCCCCATTAAATAATGAAAGAAGTACCCATTGTCACAACAATGGTGCTTACCATTATCATGGAACAAATAAATTGCCTAGGTGTGTAGTAAATCTAACAGACTACACCACTGACAGGGCAAGTTGTAGCGCAAATGCTACCCAGGAACCTGAGGATGTGACTCATCCTACACTAGAAACCGATGAAGCAGCGGTAAATAGGAACTTTGACAATATAGCCAAACAACTAAAACATTCAGGCTATATTGACGCAACCTTACCATCAGGGGAGACTGATGTCCTGCATTATCCTGGTTACGAGCGTAGCGATAAGCATGGTTGGGTTTACGGAAATCATCCGGCAGCCACTAAAGAACAACATGCTCACTTTCAGGAATTTCTAGTCACTCAAAAACCCTGTTTTGCCTACAGTATGGAGGATTTACCTGGATATAATGGACCAGTGGGCCCATTAACCTTGCCTTTACTAGTAGAAACAGATATCGTGAAACGCTCACGACGGTTTAGTGCAAAGGAATTAGAAATAATAGATACAAAATGTGATGAACTTAGGATACCAGGTTTTATAGTACCTTGCCCTCAACCTTGGACCCATGTTCAGAACATTTGTATAGCAGCCAAGAAAGACCTGGAAGGTAATTGGACTGACAGTAGAATGTGTATTGACTATCGGCCAATTAACGCTGAGACTAAACAGAGTAATTATCCTATGGTTAGGGTAGATGACTGTTTAGCAAGAGCAGCCAATAAAGTATACTTCTCCAAATTAGATGCTAGATCTGGATTTAGCCAGATTCCAGTAGCAGTAGAAGACCAGAAGAAAACATCTTTTTGGTGGAAGGGCAAAGCATGGATGTACACTAGAGCCCCATTTGGCTTAACAAACATTCCTGCCCACTTCCAAGATGTAATGGATCATATAATACTGACAGAAGGATTATCTGATTTTTGTTGTTGTTATATTGATGATATCCTAATTTTCTCTGATACTGTAGAAGACCATGAACGACACGTAAAATTGGTATTACAGGCCTTATATAAATATAATTTGCGGGCACATCCGGATAAATCAATATTTATGGCACCAGTCATGGAATTTTTAGGTTTTAATGTCAATGGCATAGGTATTACCCCCATGGAAGCCAAGGTGGCTGCAATTAAAGACCTTAAATCACCTACTAATGTTAGTCATTTACGTTCCTTATTAGGATTCTTGAATTACTATCGTTCCTTTGTGGAAAACTTCTCTAAACGTGCAGCGCCCCTAACCCAACTTCTCAGGAACGATGTCCCATGGGACTGGACTGAAGAACGGGAACTGGCTTACCAAGACCTGAAAAATGCCCTGTGTGTAGAAGGAGTAGCTCTGCAACACTTTAATAAGGACCGCAAGACTATCATTCACACAGACTGGTCATCATACGGTCTAGGTGCAGTATTGGGTCAAGTAGATGAATTAGGACGAGAGGTCATAGTTGCATGTATTTCTAGAAGTCTTAACAAACATGAAGCTAATTATAGCAGTTTTGAGGGTGAAATGTTAGCTGCTGTTTGGGCAGTAAAAACTTTCAGGCCTTATGTGTTAGGACTTAACTTTTCTGTGGTCACTGATCATTCACCTTTACAATGGTTAATGAACAAACCAGATCTGACTGGTAAACATGCCAGGTGGGCATTGTCATTACAAGAATTCACTTTTGTAATAACACACCGTCCAGGAGTCACACATCAGAATGCAGATGTTCCTTCTCGGTACCCACAGGACAGTAAAGTAGACATTACAGGAGCTAGGTTAGATGAAGAGCGTATAACCGCTATTAACGTAAGGCAGTTAGCAACTAACATAAGGTATTTAGAAAATCATTGTACTGGCAGATATAAGCCATTAGAAAGGATGAAAGTACCCCCTAATGTGGAATCATTAAGTGATCGATGGAGTAACTCCCGGAAATGGTCAGTGGCTATGGCTACATTTAACCAATCAGAAGGGAACCATGATGACGATGATGAGGATGACCCTTTGGGGTTATCAGATGAAGATGCAGAAAGGCACGCTAAATGTATAAGGGTAATTGAACATGCTGTCTTAAAAGTAAAGCATAAATTACCTAACTCCCCAAATGTGTTTACTGAAACTGATGTCACTAAACAGGAAGCAAGGAACAAGGTGCATTGCAACCGACTTTGCATGAACCCTGTCTCTTCCTCTTTTTATGACAATTCCCGAAAAGGAATAGTCTTGTATGAACCATTTGGAGGTATGTGTGCAGGCCTTGAGATGACACTGCGATGTAATATACCTGTACACCGTTATTATTATAGTGATATAGACCCTGTCGCTAGATCTTTAGCAGTTACCCGGTTACAATCTTTACATTCAAGGTTCCCATCTTTATTACCAACAATAGCTTTCCAACACGCATTTGTGTTGCCACAAAACATAAAAGATGTGGATAGTGAAAGTCTATTGAAGGTAGGGGTTAATAATGGCAGACAGTGGCTAGTAATAGCAGGCTGGGAATGTCAAGACCTCAGTAATGCTGGTAGTGGAAAAGGTTTGCAAGGAAGACACTCTTCTACCTTCTTTCCACTAATGGACTTGTGTGCCTCCCTGCAATTATTGCAACCTAGGCTCAGTCCAGCTTTCATATTTGAGAATACTAGTATACAAACTCATCGTGATAAGAGCATTGCTGTCGATGATTTTAATCTTATATGCTCAGTTATAGGAAAGCCAGTTTTACTAGACGCTGTACGATTTGGCTCCGGTGCCCATCGTTTGAGAAACTTTTGGACCAACCTTGCTAATCCATATCAGATACAAACTGTTGCTGATACCATTACTAGGAACCCCAAATTGACAGCCATGATGTATTTAGATCCTGATAGGACTCCTGTTCCAGTTCAAACACCAGACAGAGAGCCCTATTATCCATGCAATAAAGTAGGTCAGGAAAGAATGGTTTTTCCCACTTTGGTTAGTTTTTCACCTTCCACAGCGTTTCGTGATTTAGGTCCTGGAGTAATTTATAACACTAAATTACGAACCTATAGTCAGCCAAACGTTCTTGAACGTGAAAGAATGTTAGGATACCCTGAAGATTCTTCTTATGCAGACACTCTTACTTTGGATGATAGACATGTTATTCTAGGGAAAGCTATGGATGCTAACTGCCTAGAATATTTCTTCACCATATGTGCTGTGCTATCAGAACAATCTATTACTCAGACTAAGCCTATCCAGTTCACAGCACCGCCACTAAATGCATTTGTATCATTAACAGAATCTATTAATGAACCAGAATTTGAACATGTTCCACCCTCCAACAGGTGGTGGCATGACCCAGACCATAATGCAGGTGTTGGTCATGCTCTGGCAGGTCTGGAACACGATGAGGAAGCTATCACTGAGGCACACCTTTCAGAAGCTGATAAAAGTAATCAAGCTGATGTCTGGGGGGAACCCCTTTTCTTGAAATTCCTGCAAACTCATGAATACCCTTTAAATACCACTGAACAACAGAAACATTTATACAGGAAACGAGCAAAGTCATATCGGACCTGGGGGGATAAAATTTACAGGATTCTTGCAGATGGAGTGGAACGGGAAGTTCCAAGGATAGAAGACCGCAATTCTTTGATATTAGATAGTCATGAGCGAACCGGTCACTTTGGTCAGCGTCGTACATTACACCTTCTTTCCTTGAAATATTGGTGGAAAGGTCGTAAGAACGATGTGGCCCAAGTATTACAAAAATGTGACGTGTGTGATAGGGTTAAAGCTAGCTTTAATGAAACCAACCTTGAACTAAATCCCCTCCCAATTGAAGGAATGTTTTACAGGTGGGGCATTGATCTGTGCGGTCCCTTTGACAAAACCCCACGAGGTAATGTATATTTAATGGTATGTATTGAACACTTCAGTAAATGGTGTGAAATAATACCTATTAAGGATAAAAACCCAACCACAACACGTGATGCTTTTGTATCAGCAGTACTAACTCGTTTTGGCTCACCCGCAGAAGTCGTGACCGATCGTGGAGGAGAATTTCAGTCTGAATTTGCTCAAACCTTGATGGAATGTTTTATAGACCATAGACAAACTTCCCCTGACCACCCTCAATCAGATGGTTTAGCAGAGCGTTTAGTCCAGACTATGAAATATGGCCTGAAGAAACACATTTTATCTTCAGGTAAGCCATCTGAGTGGGATTTAAATGCTCACTGGGTAGCGTTAGGATATCGCTCATCAGTGCAAGCATCTACTGGTTTTTCGCCATATGAAATGCTGTTAGGGTTAGACCCTGTAGTTCCACCAGCCCAACGAGAGGACTGGGGGGAAGATGTAGATTATTTAGATGATCCAAATAAAGCTTATCAGTCTTGGGATCGTAGAGGAATGAGAATGAAATCTCACTGTATAGCAGCTGGGGGAAATTTAAAGATTGCCCAGCACAGGGACAAATTGCATTATGCAAAGATGCGAGGCGGAGGATTAACAAGTATAGTCAGGAAATTCTCACCTAACCAGTATGTATATGTACGTCGGTTAAAAGAAGTAAAAGGTGGATTAACCCCTGTGACTAAACCTGCAATTCTTAGGATCAAACAAGTAATGGGTAATGGATGTTTACTACTACAAGGTAAGTGTACTTCATTACTAAAGGTACATGTGGAGCAATGTGCTCCTTGTCATTTACCAAACATTGATCCACGCTTGGACCCGGACCTCTACCGTCCTGATCGACACAGCCCATGTGAAGTATGCAAGCTGACACATGCCTTTGCTGAGATGTTATTATGTGACCGTTGTAATTCTGGGTGGCATACTTTTTGTATGAATCCACCTGTTTCCAAGGATATTCTTACTTTTATTTGCCCACATTGCCAGGCTGGTGGAATTTCACCTCTTTCTGCGTCCTTTGTGCCAAATTTGGTACCTTTGAATGATGTTCCTTCAAAAACATTACAAAAACAACTCTCACCTTCTGCTTCATCCCCTGAACCTAAGGTGAAAAGGAAAATTCCCGCTGTGCTACCTAAGTATGGTCCCACGGCTAGCAAGAGGTCCTCACCTCGGATTTCACCCCAAGAGGCGGATCATCGCAGATGCACCAGCTATCACAATAGAGTGGTGGTGCGTACTGGCGATGACGCTCTCGGATCAGGAGTCATGTGGGGAAAAGTCACCTATTTGGGAAAGGCTTCTCTGCCCGCGGCTTTATCTGTCAGATTCCTAAATGACACGGTAGAGCGCTTGACTGCTGACCAGATATCACCTATTTTGTGTGAAGAAGGTATAGAAATGCCCAATACACAAGTGGCATTTCCAACCTTAGCAGCTGCGTCATTGTCTACATTGCCTGCAAAATGGGTTTTGGACACTTCTGACAAGTTACAGGCAGCTTTGCGCACTTTAATGCCAACTGGAGATTTTAGATCAGCTGAAATAACAGCAAATAGTACACGTATGCCTGGACAACAAGGATACAATGAAAGAATCAGAATTTGGGGCCGACGTGGTCCTCCACAAGTGGTTTTTGATCAATTAAAACGTGTTTTGAGGCTGGATAATGTTTCTTCATGGTTGGATCCATGTGCGTCAACATGCAAATTGGCTAAATTATTAATTTCCCCAAAATACACTGTTCTCACTAATGAATATTACAAGGGTGCCTTTGATGGTATAACTCAAGACTCCCAATTTAAACTGGATCCCACACAGCCATCTACATTTCAAAAGTGGCAAAAAGATGGACACTGTACAGGAGGTTTTATTTCGATACCATTGCCTAAATTGTTAGATTTGGTTTTACCTTTGGCAGCACTTACTACGGCAAAAGTAACGTGTTTTTATGTCCCAAGCACATATGTCACCAGCCCAACTCAAGCACGATTGGCCTGGATGCAGACCTTACAACAGAACAATAGACTGTTGATAATTATAGGTATTCCTCGTGACGCTTCAATAGCTGAGTCATCTGGAGTTTGGATGTGTATTTTCCGCGACAGCAGTGTTAGATCAGCTCTAGTAGATAACAAGTATTATCGAGCTGATGACTGTTGCGTTTTCGCAGAATAACCGTATATACATGTAATATTACACATTATTATACAGTAGGAATGTATAACATTCACATCCAACATGTTATACGATGAGCTCATACTCTGAGCAATCTTATTCCAACACCCATCCCATGCAGCTTAAAAGCTGGGCGAGGTTTCCAGCAGTGGTGTCAATCCGGCCACAGTACAATATAGCATTTATTCACCCTAATACAGTAATTTACAGTAATGTTACCCTTTATTATATGATTAGGAATATATAGCATTCACACCCTGAATGCAGAGACACATTTACCAACATAAAGTGTCATATTCCAGTATTGTGTTAATTTTGAACGGGGTATTGGTATATACAGTAGGATCCTTTAGCAGTAACGTTACTGAGCTAATATGATCCAGTCATGTCCACAATGACACTAAACTAAGTAGTGGTTCAGTTCAGTACATAAAGTAGTGGTTCAGTTCCGTACATACGGTAATTAGGTGCTAAGACACCAGTAGCTTAAAATAGGCAATCGTATTGAAGACAGCAATACATTGTTTACTGACACCAAGTGTGCATGCTCAGTGTAAGCACAGTAACAATACGCACTGCAAGGACCAGCCTTGTCAGTGATTTTTGGTTCTACTTACTCAGGCTGATATAAAAATGTATGGTCATATGATATTAAGATTAGGGTTTACATTTATGATTACAATCCTTTCATAAGCACACACCTTCCCCCAAGGTGCTGTTAATGGTCTTCTCACAATACATATTTACAGATTTTTTTTTTAGAACCCGACTATTTCTTTAACAGGTCTCTAGTTGAGACACTGTTGGGGGGAAATGAGAGTCGGTGTATTATTTTTGTCTACCCTTATTGTATTTAGAATCCAGTTATGTCCGCAATGACATTAAACTTATGTGTAGCAATACAGCAATACATCCATATCAGACGGTATAGCGCCATTATCGTTTACAAGTATTTTAGAGCTATGTATGTATGTAGTGATATTACATTATAGTTGTTTTACGCGTTGCCATGGCTAACCTAATTGCTGTTCTGAGTATTGAGTATTGAATTTAAGGTGTCCACTTTGCTTGGTATATCAAAGCAACTTGAGTGGATTCACAATTCTGAGGGGATGCTCTCTATGGCATTGTCTTTGTGGTGATCTGAGTTTTAGATGCAAGTACCGCATCCCAAGTATGATATTTTTGTTAGGAACATATGTTATGTTAGTTTACTCTATAATTATCAGTAGGAATCAATAATGTTCACACCACAAATGTTGGACGTACTCATGTCATGAACCGTCATATTCGAGTACTGCATTATTTCCAATAATTTAATTATATGTACATGCAGTGTTTTTCAACACTCAGTGAAGATGATTGCAGATACCAAATTCTGTCTTTCATCACAACCTGGGCATCAAAACCATGGTTGGTCTTGCATGATGTTTGTATTATTTTTAACACCAAGGTGAAAGGATTTCACATTTATGATTCAAATCCTTTTGTTATCACCTCTATACTTCTGTGAGCTAGCTACGCTCAGTGAAGCATGCAGACATATAATCCTGTAGTTCACCACAGTCTCGGAATCAGAATTCTGGTCTGTATTATGTTTTATTGTCTCTTGATAAAATAAAAAAAAATTTTTTTTTTACAACCTCAGCTCAGTCTTTTATCTAGCCTTCCAGGATAATTACAGACAATCATGAGCTTCCTTGTTTTTCAGTACCGACTTTCTTTAACAGGTCCTTAGTGGACACTGTTGAGGGGAAATGACAGTCGGTATACTATATTATGATAAGTTATGTCCGATGAATGTGCATGTACCATAGTAGAACGCGACAGCTGTCATGCCCATTCGTGGTAGTGCCACTTTTATCGGATATCAACGTATACGTAACTTTATTATTGAATGCGGAAACTAACCCGCAATACGGATACGGATTGATTATGGATCTCATTTGATTATGGAACAGGATCCGGAAGATATCCGGAGGTCTCCGTATATTCTGCATAATATATTATGACACACCATGTAGATGTCTGAGGTCTCAGTATATTCTGCAAGTATATATTATGCTCAGGAATCCAGATCCTGTCGACAGCTTTATTCTTCACGTTGTGAGATGAGATATATGTTGAAGATGGAGAGTACTCTGGGAAGAGTACTCAGATGTAGAGTTGTTTATCCTATTATTAGCAGTAGGACTTTGCCAACTAGGATGAAGCATCTTAAGACGATGCAAGGAGATACAAGTTGATTAAGTAAGTTACTCAACGATTTGTACTTATCATGTGACTATTGAGATGCGATCGATCATCATCGACGACAGCAGCTCCGTGACTAGTCATTGCCAGAAGCTGTGTCAGGTTGCATGCTAGGGTACTAGGCGGCAAGGAGGATTTCCCAAGCCAGTTCTCTCACATCAAAATACTTGTAAACGAAAGTAGCAAGTGACGTTCTGACGAACACGAGGGAGACTCTATTGTGGAAGCTTTGAGCATCAGCTGGAATGAACTAGTAGTCACCGAGTCTTCGCGAATCGTTGCCTTAAGGTGAGTTCTAGCTGATGTTCTCAGTGTTTACATAGAGTGTCCCCTCGCTTTTGTGAAGAGAACAGTTCCATAGACGTTCGTGAATAGCTTGGAGAAATAAGCTAGTTCTCGAGGAACTATACATCCATTGACTGAGTCTTGCCTTTCCCAGATGGCCGACTACGACAGTCCCGCACCCAGAGGTTGATTTAGCTCGCCAACCGCAACCCGTGACCAGCCAGGAGGCTGCAGTCGCACTACTGTGAGAGAACTCATCTCAAGACGCCCAGTCTACCAAGACTGCGCATCTTCTCACAAGAGCCCCTAGGAAGCAGCTTTAAGCGCTTCCCCTCCAGTCTCAAAACTGACAGAGTGCAACAACGTCTGTCAGGCTACTGTCCGTGAGAGACGGGAGTTAGTCTACAGGTGGAGGCGAACAGAAGACGTTACGCCAACCAGATCCAGGTTGCTGTGGACGTTGAGTTCAACCGGATATTCGCATCAGCCAGAGCTCAGGGAGGCTACTGTAGCTTTGCTCAAGGCTATTATCGAGTATTCCATTACTGTTGCCTTCCTCTCAACCATAGAAGGACTCTAGGAGGAGCCCAAGTTGGACAACTTATCCACCCTCAAGCCTACGACACGATCAACATCGACTCGTTGAGGTGGATATTGCCCAGCAACTTTGAGAGAGCGACTTTGGTGGCATCACGTCTGATTCGTCCAATTGTGGATCACTACATCCACGGACTTGGCCAACTTGGAGTCAGGGTTCCACCTGTGCTTGGTGAGTGGGGATTCCCATTCGACATCAGCAACCTTCAAGGTTTCAAGTACGTGCTCCGCCTCATTGGAGCACCAAAAGAAGATCCATTTGTCCGCTTCACTATCGAGAACATCCGCTGGAGGAGGTTTCTTGCTTCGAACTACACCGTCCCAAACGAATATCCCTGGGAGGATCCGCTGTACATGCGTCACCTGGTCAGGTACCAGAACAATGACTGCGTGGAACCGCTCGGAAATCTTCCGACTCCTCTGGTCCAGTGCAATCTCCAGCTCATCCGGTTCGAGGATATTGATCACTACGCTACGTAAGATCCAATCCTTCTGACCCAAAAGAAGGAGGGAAGTACATCCTGACAACGGAACATC
>OOFT01000071.1_pt1 | contig 10843 bp, 10 predicted proteins | sample 1670301 | NCBI WGS metagenome assembly OOFT01 (sample SAMEA98140918, study PRJEB22522) | marine metagenome | biome: marine biome; feature: marine water body; material: sea ice | place: Arctic Ocean | collected 11-Sep-2015 | depth 0.3 m
GAACACGTGTTGCGCAGCAATGTGTCGAATCCTGTCAGGACCAGGGTCTACAGTTGCACTATCATTACCCTTGAATATCACAAGTTCATTCTGGGTGTCATCCGCACCATAACGCCTTTCTATAAGCATCGTGTTACCAAACTCGTCACCAGCGAGACCAGTAAAAGAAAGTTGATGACCTACGACTACATTACCAGACACATCTAGTGCACCTCGGGGTGCATCTGTATTTATACCAACATTACCAGTTGAACCAGATATGTATACACCTACGGTCGATGTGTCTTTGTTATTCTCTATATTTTGTGTAATTCTAAAATCTGAGTCAGTTCCGGTTACACCGGTAGACCACCCCCTAGGGTTATTTCCTGCGTTCGTTTGAATATAAGAGGTGAATACATTCCCCGCGAGTATACGAGTTTTTGCCGCTAAGATAGCATCACCCGAATCTCCGTCGAAATTGTGTACCAATACACCATTTGTTAGGGGATTGGCTGCACCCGTAGCATGTATTTCTAAATGAGCGGTTGGAGCTGTAGTACCTACACCAATACGACCATCACTTGTAAGTGAAAGCACGTCAACCTCAGTCTCATAATTTGTACTCGCTAAACATAAATTAAGCTGTGTATGGGCTGTACCACTTGAAACCGCGGTATGTTTACCCATTTTGAAACATGCTCGTACACCATCACTACCCGCGGTTCCACCCTCTCTACAAAGTTCCAAAACATTCTTAAAATCAGTGGTGTTGGCGATAGCCGTAGAATTAGAAACGACAAGTGGAGTTGCAAGATGTTGGTATGTTCCATTGTTAGTGATTTCGTTATTGATAAACACTGTACCCCCAGAAGTGTGCAACCGCCCCTTTGGTGTAGCCGTGCCGATACCAACATTACTCGATTCCAAAATGGTCAACTTTGGTGTACCCATTGTAGCAGTTTTACTCGCGTAAATATTGAGACCCTTACCCTCAGCGACGATATTCTCAATCTTGTTCTCACCCACCAAGTGGGATGAATACATACGGGAACTTGTGTTTGACGCCGACCCCCAGGTATTACCATAAATAAAACCATCACCTCCAATCGCGTGTACATTCCCTGCTACGGTCAATTTTTCAGTGGGATGGGTATTCGATATACCAACCCTCCCCACGGTATCAATACGCACTCTTTCAGTGTTTCTCGTTTTCATTTTGATTATTTGGTGTGTGTTTGAAGTACTAGCTCCAATTATTTCGATTGAGCTCACATTGGAAGCTGCCGAGCCGGATTTAAGAACAAGTGCATTTGATGTACCCGTTAAACCACCGTACCTATCAGCGTGTATCACAATGTTTGAGAACGAATGTATAGAGTTTGTGACAAGTTCAGTTGTAGCTGTATTACCTAAAACTGTCAAGACATTTGCTGTCACGGCCAAGTTTGCGAATATCTTTGCACCGATAGACAATGTATTTGTTGGTGCAAGATTGGCAATACCTGAATGTGCTGTACCCGAACCCACTGTTCGAATTGAATTTGATTTAATATTTTCATTGAAAAGAATTGGTGCAGTAGCACTTGGATCGAAAGTTGCTAAAGTTCCAATTCTCATACCACCCGCAACTACATTACCTGTCACTGCAACGTTTCCATCAGATACAAACACATTTGGTCCTGTATCGTCGAAATACACATTTGAACCCACTGATAAGGTAAATTTAGTGGATGTATTCGCAACACCCACATTACCATCAGCAAACATCTGTCCGTATACATGAAGATTGACAGTGTTAGATTGATCCATATGAATTGTGGTACCGATTGGAGCCATTTGAGTTCGACCAACTACAAACTCATTATTAGAAAATTGATATCCAATAACAAGATTTGACACACTTCCATCAGCACCTTCAGTCATGATTAAAGCATTATCAAATGGATTGTTTTTGTTATTCGTACTCGCTTGTTGAATCGCATTATTTGATACCACCAAGTTTATAATCGTTTGATATTGGGGTGTTTCAGTTATAAACACATTACCATTTACGTGGAGATTACCATTTATTGTTAAATGTCCTTGGTCAATACATACATTACTATCATGAAAAACAGCTACATTTGAACCCGGATTAAAATTTTGAGTTGTACCAACACTTAAATAATTCTCAACCGATATATTTGTAGTATGTGTATTCCCTACAACCTTCAATACATTTGATCCCATTCTATCAATGATAAGTGTATTATCCACATTAATAATGTTCGAGACCAGAACATTCGTAGCTGAAACGTTACCTTGTAGAGTTACAAGGTGTTCACTCGCTCTATTAATAACAAATTCAGCATTTGGTCCAATCTGAAATTCATTTGTGGCACCTGGTGCCGAAATACCAAGTTTATCGTTCACATACAAACGCTCGGTACGAATACCCTTGGTAACATCAAGCACGATATTCGTTGCTGTATCCTCTACAAAAATATTTGAACCAATTGAAATCTGCTTGGTTGGGTTGGTATTAGAAATAGCTATTTTGTCTGCTGTAATAGTTTCAACATCGATCTCTTTCGTAATAATACTTTTGACATCTGTGAGTACATCTTGCTCTACTGGGTCTGCGTCTAGACTGGTTACGAAAACCTGATCGAAACGAGCAGTCCTACCCATTTATACTCTAATTGCCGAATAAAATTCCAGCTAATCCATCCTTGATTCTCAGAACATTATAGTTTACTGCGAATATACTTAACTCCTGATTACTTGGTCTAAGATTACCCTTCTCCACACCCCTTAATACAAGCTTAGCGTTATCGATGCGGCTAAAATTGCATGTACCTGAGGGATTATAGTCCGATGCATTTAAACAGAAGTGGTATGCGAAGTACCTTGTATTGAAAAGTACATTGGTTTCGCTGACAAAATCACTCGCACCGTACGATGATTTGTAATAGTTTTGTACTGTGTGAAAATAATTTGGAGACATGTGTTCAAGGATTGGGGTTCCATTAATTTGTATATCACCGCTTATAAATGTCAAACGATCGTTCGCAAAATCATCACTTAATGCACCAAAACCGAAAAATAACGATTTAACGGGATGATTAAACGATGAAATGTCAAATGTATTATCACCACCTCCTGTAGCGTTATCAGCCACAGTGTCCATTGGAAGAACTATTTGTTGTGTTTGTGTGACAACAAAGTCGAGACTTCGACCCACAAGTGATTCTCGTTCTTCTTTATCTAGGTAAATATAGTTGCCATATACATTAATTCGTTTTTGTTCCGCAGTGAGATTTAGAACTGAATCATTATAATAAGTGTCATCGAAATTGATCTTGATTTCAACTTGATGATGTTGTAAAGCTACAAGGGGTAAGAATGCTTTGTGATCACAAAAGAAGAAGTGAAGTGGGAGAAAGGCTGGATTGGATTTAGAAACTTTGTTATTCAATTCTAGTGTTTTTGTATATGTGTCAGCCATATAATTGTGCCATATATCGGAGTAATAATCAAAATGTTGGGAATCTATCTTCTGACCCCCTATATAAAGCTCAATAGTGGAATTGTAAAAAAGATTGGAAGACATGTTTACAGCATCGACACCAACTTTCTCAAACCAAATACCATTTATTACATCACCTAAAACTGGAATGATAATCGAATTATCTGTATTAGTCACGGATTTAATCAATTTTGGAGCCTGAGAAAAGTTTGTGTGTCTCGCGAACTTCGTACGAAAAAAGGAATGACCCTCTTCACTGGTAAGGTATATGTCTTGTACACCTTTAGATACCAATTGTATTAATGCACCAGACATTTAATAGATGTTCAGATTATAAAAACAAACACTTTCCCTGAGGAAAGACACTCTTAGGTTCTTCCACGTTTTTACCGTGTATATTAAAACCACCTTGACGGTACACCTTCACCCGCTTATAATACATAGCGGTGAAGACCGACCATGGGTCATGAACATCATAAATGTGTGGATTGTTCTTCTTCCCCTTTGTTTCTCTCATAATTCGACCAATACTCTGTATGATATTAGACTTTGGGGAAGCTAAAATAACCGTGTCTAGGGTAGGAATATCCAAACCTTCATGGGCTTGACTGAATGTAGCAAAAATAATCTTCTTCTTTGAGGATTCTTGGAGTTGCGCTTCTTTCATACCCCCCATGTATAGACCAGACGTTTTGGGAAAACATTGATGAAGAAATTCACAATGAAGACGGCGGTCACTGAGTACTAGGAGTTGTCGGGTACCTGCTGAGGCTTTTTTAACTAATTCCACCAACATTACGTTTCTGCTCCTGTCCTCGACGAGCTCTGTTATCATGTTGGGCATTGAAATCTTACCATTTCGCATAGATGGTGGGGGGTTTCTATAGTTTGGAGATTCAAAGATGACTGGGAACACTTCAACCTGTTCCTGATTTTTCCGTTCAACTGCAAAAAAGGTGGGACCCATAAACCAGTGAAGAACCTTGGTAAGACCATCTTTCCTCTCTGGTGTTGCTGAAAGACCATAAATATGTCGTGGACACATTTTGAAGAGGGACTGACTAAACACTTTAGCACAAATGTGATGGGCTTCATCTACAATGAGAGTCCCAACACTCTCGAAATCTGAAAAACTATACTCCTTGAGGGACAAAGACTGAAGCATGGCAATAACAAAATCACAATCAACTTCCTTTTTATTCTGTTGAACAACACCAATCGTAGCGCCTGGACAAAACTGTTGGATACGTTCTCGCCACTGGTCTGCGAGAAACTGTTTATGCACAACAATCATAGTTCTGTACCCCAACTTACACGCTATGGCCAAGGATACCGTCGTTTTACCGTAGCCACATGGTAAAGAAAGGACACCATGCCCTGCTTTAATTGCTGCTGCGAGTGCTTCATTTTGATGGGTAGAATCTCTGAGTTCTCCCACAAACTTGGTCTTGATTCGGGTTGGTTCAGGGCGTTTGTCTTGTTGGGGCTCTCCAAGCTTATCAGTTCCATAGAATCTTGGAACACAGACTCCGTTCTTAGTTGGTCTGAAAACTTTGAAAGGCGGTGGAGGAAATCCAAAGTCGCCATTTACGATAGGTCTTACCGTTAATTCTTTTTTAATTTCTTGGATTGGACCCGTATCTACAAGATATCCAGTTCTTGTGAGGGTTGTCATCCTACTATACTTATTTAAAGGGTGTAAACTTTAAATAAGTACAATGCCTGTCGTACACATTGAAGAAAATATTCAACAACTTACGAGACAAATGATTGGAATGCGTGAAGAGCTTTTACGTCTCGAAGGTGTCCTTCGAACATTTGACGGGTTCAAGACGGCTGGTTTGACAAGAATTGACCTTCCTCAGTCACCCAACGAAGAGCTCGAGAGTATCCAAGAAAAGCCTGAATAAGTACCAACATTCCAAACCCCCTTGAAGTCCGCCACAATTTCAACTTCATCATCCTTTATTAGAGACTGAATGGGGCGTCCTTTGACGTTGCACATCACTCTCCTATAACGGAACGGCACCTTCACTGTCAGAATAGTGCCATCTAGGGGATTGTCAATGTTTTGATTCATGAGGAGATGCGATTTATTTGTATGCATTCGTTCTATAATTTCCGAGACTTTTACAGGAATTATATAACGGATATACTTTTTATCATTGAAGTCATACATAGGTTCGTACACCTTTGCTATGAACTTCATTGATTTCTATTACGATATATTGAAATTAAAACTATAAGCAGCACAAGTATGAAAAGTAGGACTTGTGTGAGAAGGAGGGGTTTGAGTGGTTCTCTCGTACCAAAACATTCATGACTTAGGGCTCTAGAGACTTCAACCCCAGCTTCAATACTCGAGTAAGGTGTTTCACGTGGAGACATCATACCACACATCGCAACCTTGGGGCATTTCCCAAAGAATGGGAGTTGACCATGAAGGCTGAGAACCCCTGAGGATTGAGAAAAGGACCACTTCTCCTCTTCGACTTCCCATTCTGCACCCCAACCAATTCGTATATCGAGGGGTTCGGGTAAACCGAGTTGTTTGATAACTTCTTGTTTGATGATATCTGGACTGGAACTCAACACTTCTTCATTAAGGTCGCATATGACACATGATATCGTGTTAGTGCCAAACAGAACCTTGGGTTGTAAATTCCACTTGGTTTGGATTGCTATTTCAAGGTCTGATTTCATCACTGGTGTGTCCTCGTAGTCAATCAGAACATTGATAGCACCATAGGTACTTCCTTGAACCTTCTTGAGGGCATCGGGTCCCCAGTTGTCACCTAAAAACTTTAGGGCTGGGCTGTTATCGAGACACAAAAATAACATTCCATCCTCAACAATTCTTTCATCTGAAAAGGTTGCAACAAAAGCATCCTCCCCATATTCAACATTTGTCAATTCTGTACCAAAAATAAAGTTGGCACCAGCGTTAATGAGTGCTTCTTCCATAGCATCACACATCACCTTACCTGAAACCTTCTGTGTGCACATTTGTGAAAGTATGGTATGGTCTAAATTTTTTACAAACTCGTATGCTGTCATGACATCCCATGTAACCCCATCCATGATGAGTGGCAAGTGTTCAATGTATGCCTGACCCGTCTCACTGAGAGTTCCTACTGCGTCTTTTAGAGATATACCCCTAAACTTTTTGGGTTGTGCAATTACTTTAGAAAAGAGAGAAATGAGGGTTCCATAATCTTTTACACCTAGGGATTTAAAAGCAAATTCAAAAATACTTTTCCTTTCTACTATTTGAAATATATCATTCCAATCGATGTTCATCTCTGAAAATAGGGACTGTGTGTTTACAAACGCCTTATCAAATACAATTCTATGTGCGTGTAAGTCACGTGTTTCTGTATCAGGTTCCCACCAAGAACCCCCTGCTGATACTTTTCTATCGTAGAGTGTGACATCGTGTTCACCTGACCTGAGAATCTCCCATGCGAGAGACATTCCTGTTGGTCCAGATCCAACGATATGAATCTTCATTCTATATTTAGCTTACAGATTAATTTTCAACCGTTTTAATTTTTCTTCAAACTCTCTACGTTCACCCGGTGATTCAATTTCTTTACCAGAGTTCAGAGCTTCAATTTCGGGACCCGTGAGTTGCATAGCATTGACACGGAAGTCCATGAATGCCTCCATAGAATGGGGTACCAGGGGTTGGACAAGTTCATATATAGCCGTGGCATAGTCTCGAATCTCCTCTTGGGCATGATGATCCATTCTCAATTGCAAGAAATGCATGAGATTGTGGAGGTCCATCTTCCACACGAAAGAGGTGTAGGTTGATTGTGGTAAGACACCTCGAGCTTGTTCCCGACAAACACCCTTCTCGAGCAACTGTTCGTAAAGTTTGAATGCATTTTTATACTGTGTAGAGAGGGTTTCATTCAACTCGTCATCTAATTCTATAACACCCTCTGATCCTTGGTGATTCACAGCAGATTGTCCACGGAGGACTTCTGGTTCATAATACTCTTCATCAACGATAGAATACCTGGCGGACATCTCATTCACAGATGCGGTTCGGTGTCGAAGCCACTGACGAGCAATGTATAGGGGTGCCTTGATACGAAACTTGAAGACAACGAGTTCGAGTGGTGAAGTGTGCCAGTTTCGAACAAGATACCGGATAAGACCTCTATCTCCTCTAGTGGTTGTAGTACCCGTCTGATAACTCACACGAGCGCCATCAACAATAGCCTTATCTAGGTTTTGTTGAGGCATGTGGTCAACGAGTTCTACAAATCCATGGTCTAATACTTTCTTCATTATGGATAACTATCCGTTCTATTCTTTAATATTTACATTCATCGTTCATTGGAACCTCTCCACAGAAATCATACAACTTAAATAATTTGTCTTGTGCATCTTTGCTAACAACTTCAACATCGTTCATGGCATCCATGGCGTCATCAACAAGTTCAAGGAATGTATCGAGCTCATCAAGGGCTATACGGTGGGTCATTCTTTTACTCTTTTGGGAATGAAAGGCAGATTTGAGACGCTTGTTGCTCTTGATGACCTTGTCCAGGTTGGGCTTGTTGACGGCGCACATACGGATGGTGAGACTCATTTGTATATTCTTTACTTCATATCTTTAATCAATTCACTTAGGTCTCTGTAATATCTTTTGAGATCTTTCATAAATCTTTTATTGTTTTCAATAACTTCACATTCAACTTTGTTTAAATAAATCCAAGCTAAATTTGATTTTGAATACTTTGTCATTTTTTGATTCTCATTAGGTCTACGTGCCACCAACTTTGTAGACTTTTTCTTTTGGGAAGCTGGCATAACCTCCTTCCTGTTGACGAATGAGAGTGCTTGCATAACAGTGTCTGCGAGGTCATCCTTCTTCTTCGATTTAACAAATGTATCAATCCAATGCGAATTTACAGAGTCGCCCCTGATAAAGGCTTCACACCGCTCGATGGAAACCTTCTTACGCTTATTGTATTGCGCTTTACCAGGTCCAGCAACATCTGGAATCTTGTGTCGAGCATCATATAGAATAGTTTCAGCATTGGGACACCTGATTATGAAGTAGGCATGGAGGAAGTGCATGACAGAAACCATCTTTTTATTGCGGTCGGGTTGCTTTTCGATAAGAATAGTCTTTGCCCCGAGAACCCAAGGGCGAGCATCTAGGTGGTCTCTCATGGAGACATAGACACCATCCTTATGTTGTGGGGGGATACCATCAACATCCCATTCCACAACTAGATTGTTTTTGTCCTCGTCGAGAAGGCACAGCGCCAAGTTCTTTATACCCACGTCGATACTTAGAATCATTAACATAAAGACTGAATAGCTCTTTAAGTTAGTGAAGTGAATTATATTTTTATTCAATTATTTTAAAACTTGGACGCAGCCGCTCTACCCGCGTTCTGACCCGCTGGGGACAGGGCCACAGCAACCCCACCAAGCACAAGTACGCACACACAGCACACAGACGCGAGAGACCCAGCTTGGGCACCCTGTTGGGAGACACCAACGATATCGGCGATACCACCAAAGACGGAATCCGCTATTTCTGCGACACCACCTTGCTTCTGACTCGCCGAGGAGTCCGCCGTGGCGGCCATTTTATTGAGCATCTCACTTTTCGCGATAGACTGTTTGAGTACGCTCATAATAGACGTAGCCTTGACCTCCGCCATGATATCTTGGCTAAAATCGAGCTTTGCATTGCCATCACTGCAATCGTAGTACTTTACGTTGAGTTCACCATCCTGGATATTGACCTGTTCAGCAACAGTGTTATTAACGTTTGTCGTTGTGATATTGTTCTTAACGATGTTCTTAATCTCCATGTCTACCTCGGTTTTGATTTCCAGATTGGTATCACCAGAGACGAGTGCACCCAATTCACTCCCCATCTGTGAGTTTTTTTCCAAAGCTGACGTCGCTGACGCCGACAAGTCATTTGAAATTGTACTTTGTAAAGTTGTTATTTCCTCTGCAGTAAAATCTGATGCAGCCATCGTTTTTGAAGTAATTTTTTGGGACAGGTTGATATCACACCCGATAATCTGTCCAAAGTTAACCTTCATACCCTGAATATTCGCACCAGTCGCGGTGGTTGTAGAAGAGTTATTGGTAATAATATTTGTAATATTTTCATTGAGAGCCTTAAAGTTGAATGTATTTTCAATACTCTGATTCGTCTCACCACCAGAGCCTCCCATTATGACTTTATATACAATCACCTGAGAAAAAAAACTTTGTTTAATTTAAATGAATAAACCAAATCGAATTGTTTTCATCATAGCCATTCTCCTCGCCGTGGGAATATTGGTCAGCGGGTACTCTCGAACTGAGAGGCTCGCACCTTTCCCCGTATCAGGTTGGGCTGAGCAGAACACTGTGATAGAGTATATTGAGTCTAAGGAAGACCTGAAACCAGTTGCATTTGTGGTAGCTAAACAAATCACGGATATAATGGGAGAGGATAAAGTGTTGTTCAAACGGATCGTACTTTTAGCACAGGAAAACAAGAAGGATGAAATTATTCAAATTGTAAACGATATGTAATTTCAAAAAAAATATGTATTTAGAGTAAGTGCCTGAGATGGGGAGTTCACCATCATCACCACCACCTCCACCACCTAGTTGTCCACAGAGTGGTACTGTAATGGATGGGGGTGTCGCCCAATCTACATTTATATCTGGAGCTCAAATTGGTGGTACAAAAATGTGGTATTCTCAAGCCTATACTCATTCATCGAATGGTAGTCACACATGTGGGTACCCAGCAGAATATGGAAAAATGAATGCCCTAAAAAATGACGATACTGTAAATAACAGTGCATATGAGGAGATGATACAGAGGGTCTGTATAAATCCAGTTAATCTAACAAAATCAATACCAGGTGATAAAATTTGTGCTGAACACGCTGGTGCCGTTGACATAGCAAAAGCGTATTGTGGTGAGGGTGAAAATATCATAAATGAGACGGATGTATGTAATGCTGATACACTACCGGGTGGTTTAGCAACATATAAGACACTTCTTTATGACTACTGCACAGCTAATCCTAGTAAAGTGGCAGAGGCTGGACATGCATGTGCAAATTTAAATACCGACCTTCAAACAAAAAATACATCTTTGTTTGAATCATTAGCTGCACAACATTGTGCAGCCAATCCTGGAGAAGCATGGTGTTCATGTTATAACATAATGAATGATGTGTGTGCGAGTAATTCAAGTGCTAGTGGGTGTGCAAAGAAAAGACAAAAATTTGATAAACTTGTTGCCGGAACACCGAGTGGTCAAAAGAACTTATGGAGTGGTCTAGAAAAATGTTTTGGGGGTGTTTGTAC
>OOFT01000073.1_pt1 | contig 10606 bp, 3 predicted proteins | sample 1670301 | NCBI WGS metagenome assembly OOFT01 (sample SAMEA98140918, study PRJEB22522) | marine metagenome | biome: marine biome; feature: marine water body; material: sea ice | place: Arctic Ocean | collected 11-Sep-2015 | depth 0.3 m
GAGGTAAAGAGATGTAAATTATTTCGGCTTTATTCTGAAATTAACAGCAATTAAAAATTTTATAATTTGGGCGTTCCCCAAGGGTCGGGTCTTCCGTTTCAATCTTTTTTGTGGCCTTTTTTGCCACAAAAAAGGATTTCCACTTCAACCCCTAACGCAAAATACTCTAATAAATAGAATTAAGCGATTATTTCTTAACAATTAAGAATTCACTTCGTCTGTTCTGTGCGTGTTCTTCTTCGGTACAGACTTCTTTGCAATCTACTTTTGGTTCGCTTTCACCATAACCATTTCCTGTAATGCGTGATTTGTCAATTCCTTTTGAAATCACATACTGAACTGTAGATTTTGCTCGACGTTCTGATAAGTTCATGTTGTAGCTATCACTTCCTCTGTTATCCGTGTGGGCTTTAACCATGATAACCATGTTCTGGTTTTGGTTCATCACTTGAACGAGCTTGTCTAATTCAAAGGCTCCCTCTGCGGTAATGTTGGATTTGTTGAATTCAAATTCGATATCCTTCAATACAACTTCTTTTTCAGTTACAATTACATCTATTGGGTTAAGTGGTGCTGCTACTTTTAGTTTTCCTCCGTTTGTAGCTGCTATGGAAAATACGCCGCTTTCATAACCGTCCTTGGCCGCTTGAATGCTGTAAGGCGTGTTGCAATCTACCGGATACATGATTTCTCCGCTAGCCGTGGTTGTTTGTGTTTCTAGTACGTTTTTCTTTGCATCTAAGATTGAAACTTTCGCTCCTGATAAAAGGGCGCCTGTTTTAGCATCGGTAACCACAATCAGTGCTTCTACGCCACATACTGGATCTGCCCAATACATGTTGTCAACTCCTGTTCGATTGCTAGAGAAAAAACCTGCATTCTTAGTGGTATTGAAGCTAAATGCGAAGTCGTCTTTCTCGCTGTTTACTGGTTTTCCAAGGTTTTCGATTGGATTGTTTGTTTTTAAATCAACCATGTAAATGTCTAATCCTCCTAGTCCGATGTGCCCGTTTGAAGAGAAGTATAAAACATTATCGTCCGAGATTTGTGGAAATTGCTCTTTACCTTCGGTGTTGATGTTGGTTCCCAAATTCTCTGGTGTGCCAAAACCTCCCTCGGCATTTAATGCTACTTTCCAGATGTCTGTTTCTCCTACTGAACCGGCCATGTTTGAACTGAAGTACAAGGTTTTTCCATCTTTGCTGATGCTTGGGCTGCTGTTCGAATGCTCTGTACTATTGAAAGGTAGCGATTGGATGTTGCCCCATTTATCGCCTTCCTTTGTAGCTTTGTAAAGGTACACTTGACTGAACTTAGCGTTGAGTTTCTTGTTTTTCTCAAATTCTTTTTCGTTATGAGAGTCTCTCGCGAAGTACATCGTGTTTCCATCAGTGCTAATGCTCACCGGGCCGTCGTGCCATCTGGTGTTTAGTTCTACTACTTCTTCTGGTTTTGAGAAGGTTTTATCGGGGTTATAAGTCGATTTGTAGATGTCTAAATACGGCTCGTCGTTCCATCCGTCGGTGCGTTTGCTTTTGTTTCTTGAGGAGATAAAGTACAGCGTATTATCGTTTGTAAGTACGGCTCCAAAGTCGGATCCTTCGCTGTTGATCTCTAATGCTTTTGCGTTGAAGGCTTTTACTTTGCTCAACAGTTTTGGTAAATAGCCTGGGTTTTGATTGAAGTCTTTGGCTCTGTGATCCCCTGGTGCTTTTTTTGCAAAAACGCTCATCTGCTTGTTGGCTTCTTCGTATTTTCCCGTGGCTTTTAGCATTTGGGCATACCGAAAGTAGCTTTCTGCTTCTTGCTGGGTTTCTACTACTTTGGCATACCATTTGGCCGCCTCTACAGGATTATACATGTTGTAATAGGCCTCTGCCAATTGTTTGTACACGTAGGGGTCTTTCTCGCCTTTGTCTACTAACTTGAGGTATTCCTTAGCCGCGTCAACGTACTCAAATTGATTGAAGAGTTTGTCGGCGGATTGGGTTTTCTTATTTTGTGCGTTTAAGGTTGTAGTGCTTACTAACACACAGCTTAATAGAATATAGAGTCTTTTCATTATGTGAGTGCTTTTATGTTAGAAAAATCGTGGTGAACGGGAAACTTTCTTTGGGAAGTTTACATCAAATAACAAGATGATCTCGTGTGAGGACGGGGTTACCGTGTTGAGTTCAGAGATGATGTTGTCATAGGCATATCCGATGCGTAAAGAAGGTGTAACGGCAAAGTTAACCATGGCGCCAAAGCTGTCGTCTACACGGTAGGTCCCTCCGATTTCGAAGCGCTCGTTGAACAAAAAGTTGGCCGATACATCGAGTGAACTCGGTGAGTTGAACGCTGATTTCAACATCGCAAAGGGTTTGAATTTCAAATTTGGTGTCAAATCAAATACGTATCCTCCGGTTAGAAAATAGTGCTGGGTTTCTGTTCCGTACTTTACACCGTTAAAATCCAAGTAGTTTGCCTTGATCATATTGGGTACCGATAGGGCTACATAATATTTATTGGTGTAGTAAAAAATACCGGTTCCTAGGTTGAAAAAGGTATTGCTGGTGTCTTCGCTGAATCCGCCATCGCTAGGAACAGGTAAGCTAGGGGAAATCTCGCTAAAGAGTCCGATGTTTTGAAACGTAGCTCCGGCTTTTAGTCCTAAGGCTAGTTTGTGTTCGCCGCCTAGATTTAAGGTATAGGAGAAATCTCCATATACATTTCGTTCTTTTACGGGTCCGATTTCATCGGAAATTACCGAGAGTCCTAATCCTACATTTTTACCCACCGGTGAATGTCCGGATAGGGTAAAGGTAGAAGGGGCTCCTTGAATATCAACCCATTGTTTGCGGTATAAAAGTCCAAAAGATAGGTTTTCCTTCGAACCTGCATAAGCCGGGTTTATCACGTTCATATTATACATATACTGTGTATAATGTGGGTCTTGTTGTGCATTAGCCTCAAATAATGTGACTAGGGCAATCAGTACGGCTAAGTATATTTTATTCATATCCTGGTAGTTGTTTTATGTGGTAAAATACTGCCCGAATTGCTTCGGGCAGTATCTATATCCTTTAATTTATCTGTTAATAAAAATCCATCCCGTTATGTTCTCCCCCTCTACGGTTTGAATTACGTAGAAGTATGTTCCGTCTGGTAATTCCATTCCTGAATTGGATTGGCCTCCCCATTGGTTCGTGTAGTTACCAAACTTGTAAACTTCGGTCCCGTAACGGTTGTAGATGAACAACTCTCTTACATTCAATGCACTCAAATCAAAGGTGTCGTTATCCCCATCATTGTTTGGTGATATCCCTTTTTGAATCGTACAAGAGATGTTGTTTACAGTGATTGTTTCTGTTGTACTACAGCCTTGGGAATTGGTTACCGTAACGCTGTAAACACCGTTGGATCCTAAGATAATTGCATTTGGATTTTCCGTCGCAATTACATTGGGGCCTGTCCATGCAAAAGAAGAATCTTCTATAACAAAACTTCCGTTGGACGGTACTGCGACTAAACGATATGCATTGTTCTCACATCCTTGGGTAAAGTCGATGGCTATTGATAAATCATTGGCAAGAACCTCTACAGTGAACGTTGATATACATCCTAGAATAGTAACCGATAACGTATATGTTCCTGTCTGATTTGCAGAGAACGTGGTTCCTAATCCTGTTGTGCCGCTTGGACTTGTCCATGTATAAACTGCATTTGGATTTGCAATATCAAAGTTACCCGCTGTAAAACCTAACTCTACTGATTCACCTGCACAAATTACATAAGGCTCTGCTGTAAAGGCAATTTGCCAATTTGCAACACTTGCCGATACTGTAAAGCTTACCGGTGCACTATCACAGCCTAAAATGTCAGCCACTACTGTATAAACTCCTACTTGAGTAATTGGCAATACATTCGTGCTTGAAACTACTTGCGTTCCATTTGGTAAGGTAAATGTATAGCTTACAGGTGAATTATTTGTATTGTTCGTAACCGTTGCTGTAAGTGTTCCCGTTTCTTGTGGACATAAACTTATCGTGCCATTAAAGGTAATGTCCCACTGTGTATTTGAAGGTAAAACTTCAAATGTTTGTGTCGAGGTACATCCCAAAATGTCTACCTCTACGGTGTAAATACCTACTTGACTAATTGGTAATACATTCGTGCCTGAAACTACTTCTGTGCCATTTGGTAAGGTAAATGTATAGCTTACAGGTGAGTTATTTGTATTGTTCGTAACCGTTGCTGTAAGTGTTCCCGTTTCTTGTGGACATAAACTTATCGTGCCATTAAAGGTAATGTCCCACTGTGTATTTGAAGGTAAAACTTCAAATGTTTGTGTCGAGGTACATCCCAAAATGTCTACCTCTACGGTGTAAATACCTACTTGACTAATTGGTAATACATTCGTGCCTGAAACTACTTCTGTGCCATTTGGTAAGGTAAATGTATAGCTTACAGGTGAGTTATTTGTATTGTTCGTAACCGTTGCTGTAAGTGTTCCCGTTTCTTGTGGACATAAACTTATCGTGCCATTAAAGGTAATGTCCCACTCATCTGTTGACTCAATAATGTCAAATGTTTGTGTCGAGGTACATCCACCGTTATCAACAGTTACCGTATAAGTACCGTAACCTGCTTGACCTACAATCTGGAGCGTATTTGTTGTAGCATCTGCAATAACAGCCGTATTAAATGTCCATTCGTAAGTAACCGTTGTAATGTCAAAACTAGTATCAGTAGGTACTACTGTAATAGTAGTTGATTCTGCTGGACAAATTTCTAAATCTCCAGTTAATGTATACAGAGGAGTTAAGTCTTGTACTATTAAAGTAAATGATACAACTTGGAAACAACTTGTTGTTGAGAAATTAATTCTTACCCAAACTTCTTGTCCATTGATTCCTAAAAATGCTTCGGCTTCTGTCTGAGTTAATGCATTAACTAAAGTATTATTTTGTGCATCATCTTCTGTTAAGAAGTAAACTACATCGTGCGTACCTGGAGGAAAAACAGCAAGGATTTCATCTTGCGTTGAAGTTAAATCAAATATTCCTTGTCCAGATGCATCACACAATACTAAATCTTCAGGAGCAACTGCTTCAGCGTCTACAAAGTACTCTACAACTATGGAGTCCGTAGTTACACAATCTGTATTTAGGTAAGCAGCTTGAATAAAATACGTGCCTGATTGATTTACTGTTAATGCTGGATTTGTAGCATCCGGAATTAAAGTTGTACCATTAAACCACTGAATGTCATATAAAGTACCATCCAATTGAGAATCTAAGATTACATCGTCCCCGACGCATAACGCAGTTCCATCTGCAATTAAGTAATCATCTGGCAATTCAATATTTCCAATATCAAAACTACCTCCTTCTAAGAACACTGCAGAGTCGTAAGCCGTATCGTTATAATCGGCTATTACCATTTTTATATGATACGTATTCCCCGGAATTACAGGTGAAGTTGCTACCAATGGAACTGTTATTCCGTTAAAATTTATAGGAGCTCCCAGAATGCCTGCTGGATTGGCATAGTAGTTTCCGAAAAGATTTGCATTATTCGACACACATCCTGCATTATACTGATTGTCACGAATATTAAATACCGAAACGGGAACGTTTGTACCTGGAATTACAGCCAGATTCGTTGCAGGAGTTCCAGCAGTTACATCTGTTAAGATAAAGGCAAAAGCATCACTAAAGCCGCATTGGAAGGTACCATACTCTTCCGAGGCAAACATGAAATTGAAATTAATTACAGGATTAATAGCAATAAAATCAAATTCCAACTTAGTTGCATTATTTAAAGATCCACCAAGCGGAGGTGTTTGAGCTGCTAAAATAGCAGATAGGTCAGCATCCCCACCAAGACCACCACCAGAGAGAATATTCGTATTTGGACCAACAGCTGCAGTTGCACTTCCTGTTACCATTACGATACCATCTTCAAAAGGGAAATTGGATGGCCCTTGGTTAAAATAACCAATACCATTTGTGGCTGGGGTTGTTCCCGTTGCCCAAGTAATATTCGTTACAGTCGCACATGTAGACTGAATCAAAATGTCCGTTACTAACTGTGGTACTGTATATTGTGTTGTACTTACCGTAATAGGAGGAACAATACTTCCAATACATAAATTAAACTGGATGTCCTCTAATTGACTAGAGGTAGACCAAACTCTTATTTTATAAGTTGTACCTGGCGTTAGATTATTAACTAAAGTTTGGTTGTTATTATTACAAGAAATAAATGTTAAAACTCCACATTCGTCACCTGAATACAACGCGCTATTTAAAAGTAGGGCTGTTCCTACAATATTTTGTAACGTAATAATATGTGTAGGACTAGTTGCTACGAAACTAAACCAAACGTCGTCATCTTCAGAACCTGCACAAGCACTTGATTCTGGTGAAGCAGTCGCCCCCGTGATAGACCCGGCAGTAACTTCAGTACAATCCAATCCTGCATTTACAACAGCAGGAATCGCATTTGCACATTCGTCATTGGTAATTGGTTCAGGCGTTGTAATACATAACGTAAAAGATGCGAATTGATTTACATTATTTCCATTCGTATATACGCGAATTTTATAAGTGTCTCCTACTACTAATCCGCCAATAATACTTGTATTGACACCAGCAGGACTACAAAATATTTGCGTTAATGCTTCACAATCAGCACCAGCGTAAACGGCGTATCTAACATTTGTAGTTGTACCAGCAATATTAGATAATGAAATAATGTGCAGTGCATTTGTAGCTACAAAACTGTACCAAATGTCGTCATTTTCAACTCCTGGACAAGTAGAAATCTGTGCAGAAGCAGTACCTCCTAATGTATTTCCTGCTACTGTTTGTGCACAAACCTGCGTAGGGTTTACTGGTACTGGAATGGCTGCTGAACATTCGTCATTTACTGGTTTAGTAATAAATGATGCTGGTGTTAATAATGTCCAATTACTGATGTCAGTGCCCGAACAAATCGCGCGAACATAATATTGATATTGGGTTCCAGGAATTAAATCATTAACACCCAAAAAGTTCGTATTGGTTCCTGCTGCATAATATCCCGCTATTCCTGGATTTAATGCCGAACCATTTATTGGAGCCGCACCACCTTGTACTACAACATACACTTCCCATGCTATCGCTGTACCTGCTTCTGTCCAACTTAAATCTGCAGTGGTTTGAGCCACCCCGTTCACCAATAGGTTCGTAGGTTTTGGACATGTTGGTGGAATACAATTTCCTAGTGAAGTATCGGAATACAACACCGTTAAAGGTGTTCCTTGACCTGGTAATTTAGTATAATCAACATCCAAGAAGGGCGTTATTACTTGAAGTCCTATTCCTGCTGGTAAAGTTCCTTCACTACTCCAAAATAAATCATAAGGTACATTGTTACACAATGCAACCGTAACTCCGTTTGGATTATTTACGCCTCCTGTTCCTAATGTAGCCACTACAATTCCATTTTGACGCACTTGAATTCGCCCGCCATTCCAATTGTTGTTGGTCGTATTGGTCAATAAAAATTTGAAATTACATTTATCTGCGGCATCACAAGTGATTGTGTTGAAGATAAATGGTCCCGTCCATGTACTTACGTCATCTCCTGGCTGACAAACCGCTCTTACATAATAGTAGTAGATGGTAGCGTTGGCCAATGCTGTTGGAGTGGTGGTAGTTGCGCCATTTACTGAAATTAGAAAGTCTACTCCCGGTATTACTGTTGGTATTACTCCTGGTACTCCTGGAACAACTGCATTTGGAGCTGCTAATAATAATACTTCATATTGCGAAGCAGTTCCTGCTTCACTCCATCCCAATACCGCTGAACTCGTAGTAATTCCTGTTACTGTTTGATTCGTGGGTTTTGGACAAGTAGGTAGCGTTTTAAAAGTAGCTTTAACAGACCATTCAGAATTAAGAGGTAAACTACATTGTACTCTAACGTATACGTCATATAGTGTATCTGGTGCTAATCCAGGCATAAGATAAGAAAATCCGGGTACACCTGAATATGTTGGTGTAGTTCCAGCTAAAGGTGCTGGTTGCAAAGCTGGTACGATATAAATATCAAATAAAGCTCCTGAAAGTCCTGGTGCATCCCAGTTTACTGTTCCGGATGTAGTGGTTATTGCATTTACGGTCAAATTATTAGGAGGAATTGTACAAACAGGTGTCGTACAATCGACTGTCCCTTGGTAAATTGAAGTACCCACTGTAGCTGTTGCTGCATTAACGGTAGCAATTGTTTGTCCAAATGAGTTCACAACCGAAACAATACATTGCTGGGGCTGACTTCCTGCAACAGACCAGAAAATATCAAAGGGTACGTTGGCACAAACTGTAACCGAAACATCTACCGGACCTGCTCCTGAACCATACGTAGCTCCTATAGTTTCCAATACAATGCCGTTTTGACGAATCTGCATTCTTGCACCATTCCAGCCATTATTGGCACTATCTGTCATTCTGAAAATATACGTACATTGATCTGCCGGAGCACAAAGTTGTGTGTTGAATAAAAATGGTCCTGCCCAAGCACTAAATACTCCTGGTGCACATTCCGAACGAACCCAATATTGATACTGCGTTGCAGCTGTTAAAGTAGTATCTGTATATCCTGGAAGCGCACTTCCTGTATTTACTCCCGCTCCCGCTGGAACTGCACTTCCTTGAGGTTGAACGGCAACTTGATAACCAAGAACTGTTCCCACTGGTGCTGTCCATGTATAATCGGCACTGGTTAAACCAATATTACTAATGCCTAAATTTGTTGGCTTTTCCGTACATCCTTCACATTGGATAAGTAAATTATACCCAATAGTTGGTGATTGATTATTGGAGGAAATGACAATGATATAAGTAATGCCTGCTGTTACTGCATAATTGATAATTCTTGGTGCAGCAGTTCCATTTCCAACAGCTGCTAAACAAGCACCTGTTAATCCCGCACAACTTGGATAAATAAATAGCGAAGACCTTGTCTCGGTTGGTGATAACGTAAAGCTTACAGTACAATCCTCTCCAGCAGTATAACTATAAAATACATCGTTACCCGATTGGTAGTTCACTCCTCCAGCAATACAACTCGCTAATTGAGGTCCTGCTAAAGTATTGCCATAATTTCCAGTGTTGTCAACCGTTTGATAAGGCAGAGCGCCTATAACTATGGGATCCGAACATGCTGTTCCAATCGCTAGGGTCGAAAAGTTAAATGGACCAACCCATTCACTAAAGTTACCATTACCACAATTAGAACGTACATAGTATTTATAAGTTGTATTTTGAGTCAGTCCTGCAGCAACTAAAGTATTGGTTGGACTTGAAGCTGTTACAACTCCCTCAAATGTTTGTGCACTTGGCAAAATTCCAATCTGATAGCCTTGAGAACCTACCGAAGCTGTCCAAAATAAACCAGCGCTTGTCGCTGCTATATTATTAGCTCCTAAACCTAGCGGGGGAAGACATTTTTGAACTACATTGATGTCATCAACAGACCATCGGTCGCCTCCAACAGCTGTAGTAGGTTGTGTATAAACACGCACAAAAGCAATAAAACGGTTTAATCCAAATGCTGAGGCAGGAAAATCTACTACTTTCTCTTCTGCAACATTAAAAACCGCATTAAGTTGCGATTCCGTCCATTGTTGTAAAACAGTGTAATCGCCTAAAGTGCCTTGCGTTGTTCCTGAAGAAATACGGATTTGATAAATCGTACCATTGTCTCCCGCGAGAGATTGTTTGGTAAAAAACCGAAGTTGACCGTTAATGGGAATAGCAGCCACCGGAGCGATTAACCAATCCTCTGAGGTATTCCCTAAACCTATCTCTTCTCGATTCATGTAGGCAGATTGTGTCCCTCCATTGTTGGTAATAATTACTGCTGCATTGCTTGCAATAGTCCAACTTTGACCGGTTCCAACTCCGTTACCTGCCACGAGCCATCCCGTAGGGAAGACGTTAGGTACTGTGGATCCCGGGGCCTCAAAGTTCTGCGGGAACTGAGAATACCCTACGACGCAGTAAAAAATAGTGAGTAATAAAAATGTAATTTTCTTCATAGAATGAAAAATTTATAGGTTGTTTGATATGGTCTCCCAAAATTATGGGAAATCAAATTTAACAAAATTTAAGAAAATATGCTTAAAAATTGGACATTTAACAATAAAAAAAAATATTTAACAGAATCTACTTTATAGTATTCAATTTAAATTCTTGATAAATCATTACTTTTGTAACACAAAGAAAACTATGTTAGAGATACAAAAAATAAATTTTGAAAAAACCGTAATTGTTGGAATTATCACACAAAAGCAAGACGAAGAAAAACTTACGGAATACTTAGACGAACTAGAATTCCTGACTTTTACTGCAGGAGGTGAAGTCATCAAGCGTTTTTCGCAAAAAATGGAACGTCCTAATCCTAAAACTTTTCTAGGAACAGGAAAAATCGAAGAAATCAGCCTCTACATTAAAGCTGTCTCTTATACACAAAGACGAGCCCACGAGACTCCTGAGCATCTCGTATGCCGTCTTCTGCGTGAAAAAAAAAAAAAAAAAACACACAAAACAAAAAACAAAAAACAATCTTACAACTA
>OOFT01000076.1_pt1 | contig 10452 bp, 13 predicted proteins | sample 1670301 | NCBI WGS metagenome assembly OOFT01 (sample SAMEA98140918, study PRJEB22522) | marine metagenome | biome: marine biome; feature: marine water body; material: sea ice | place: Arctic Ocean | collected 11-Sep-2015 | depth 0.3 m
CGGCAGAATTAGCACCCGAGCCAACATCATTGGCGGTGCATTGAACTGGTGTTCCTACTGTCACATTGTGCTCCATAACAGGACCTTGAGTGAAACCAATACAGTCAATCTTTTTGTAGGTTGTACCCCAATCTGCGTCCCAAGAAGTCGCAATGGTTGGATTAGGGTAGTGACGAAGTTTTTTACCCGCTTCTAATCGGTACACGGCAGAATTAGCACCAGAGCCAACATCATTGGCGGTGCACTGAACTGGTGTTCCAACTGTAAGTGAAGCGGCGGCAGCAGCATCAGCGGCAGCAGCATCAGCGGCAGCTTGAGCATTGTCAGCTACTAACTTAGCGGCAGCCACCTCAGCTGGGGTAGCATCAGGATCGGCGGCAAGTGCGTCAGCCTTCGCCTTTGCGGTAACGGCGTCAGTCTTTGCCTTTTGGGCAGCGGTGGCAGTCTTTACTGGGTCTTCTTTTTCTTCACCACCCATCATTACGGCAGCTACACTGGAGCAACCACACATTACCATCATTCCAACTCCGGCTACAGCGATGGCAGCCATATTGGTTTAATATACACTCATAAATAAATTTCAAACCGCTATCTCATCTGCTAAATCATTTACCAACTCATCTCTTCTCGCAATTAGGTCAGCTAATGCAATATCCGCAGTCTCTTTTTTATAATACATCCGTTGGTTATAAATATCCAAATACCAATTGTATATAAACTTCACATCCGTTATATTCGTATTTTCAAGTAAAGCTTCTTCAGTATATTCTCGAAGTGAATCAAGCATCATGTGGTCAGCCCATTCCATGATTGCTTCTTTCTTCATTTTAGTAGACATCCTCATCCTAGGTTTATACCTCTTCATATGTATCTTAAGCTTTTCCATCACTTTCACGACTCTATGTAAATCATACTCAATTTCCTCATATCGCACCTGACTGAATGTAGCGTACTGGGAGTCCCGTCCGTCTACATCTTTCATATTATCGTGAACCTCTTTCATGTCATTACACATATTGAGGTAGACCCCCTCGGGTAAAGCATCCGAGTTTTCATCTATAAGTTGCATAAGATGCGTGAGCTTCTCCATCTTATGTTGCTTATTTTGTAGTCTTTTAATATTTACTTAGGTTTAGTTTGGTACCCATTCACATGCACTATCAAGTCGTGCATTACTTCTCTGTCCTGACCCACTACTATGTTGATAGTCACAGTATGTATGAATATCTAGACAATTCCCTTTACTTGTTTTAGAAGTACATATACCATTACAATCATAATCTATCCACCATCCATTAGCTGTTTTCGAAGCATGATTGGTAGGACTGCGTTTACATGTCCCATTTGTATCTTCTACGGGTGCCACCGCGTTCACGGAACGTTTTATAATAGATTTTTTTATGTATTCTTCCGTTGTTTGTCTCCATTTGAGTTCGTTATTTTGGGTAGTTCCTATAATATAATAATAACCGTCCGTACCCCCTCTCTTTTCACCAGAAACAAGACCAGTCATTTCTTTCTTATTACCTTCCCAAAAAAACCCTAGTTCAGTGTTATAATATGAATATTTACTGTGTCCATCACGGTCATCGTAATATTTCACCTGAAATTCTATACCGTCTATCGTTTCAGTTGTATCTACGGTAGGACACGCCGGGTTACCACAATCTTGTGTACGGGAATCACCTGCTGCGTGTGGGCATGATGTTCCCCCATGTGCTGATGCGGTCGTTATTGAATAACTTTCGTTTCTCGTCTCCGTTCCACATCCATATCGACATTCCCCACCAGGTGTAGTATCATTCCAGCTACCCACACAATTTATTGGACATGGATTAGTGTTACATTCTCGTTCCTCAATTTTGCCTCGGTCTGGACATGAACCACCACCTGTTTCTTCTTCTTGAACAGTCCAGGTTCGAGTTTGTTTTCCATTACCACATGTTTTATCACAAGTACCCCATTGTATAAAGCTTCCCTTACAGTCGAACGCTATAGGGTCATCGGTTTCGTCGGTTTTATCGGTTTCGTCGGTTTTGTCGGTTTCGTCGGTTTCGTCACCTAACGCACTATTTATCCCTTCTGTTAATGTTTTTGTACCATTAATTAATTCTTGGATGGTTTCTATACCTGTTTTGGATTTATCACTTATCTCGGCCACACCGTAAACCGAACCAACTACAAAACTAAAACAACAAATGAGAATTATAATTATCACTACCCCTGGTTTTCCACCTGATGAGGCACCACTTGTGAAGCGACTCATACTTAACTTGGTGTAAGATTTTAGTTTATGCTCCCGCCCAATCAAGAATTTTTTTCAAACTCCAACTGTCATCAATATCACTGCGGAGCTGTAGTTTTAGGAAAGTCATCTTAACTTCACCATCGGGTGGGGGTACCTGGACATACCCCCTCACCATTCGGAGACGCTTACCGTCTGGTTTCCTAGTATCCAACATGTAAGGGAAATTCTTTTCGAAATACTTCCATTGTGCCGACCTCCTATTCGTCTTAGGGACATATTTATGAAGGATACCCCAAATGACACCCTTCACAAACGCAAGACGGTTCCTGGGGTCTCCTGGTCCAGGGTTACCATGACCCAGGTCTCTCATCATAGCGAGGAGTGATTCCACATAACAGAAGTGATGTTGGGAAAGTTCGTCGTATTGAGACAACTCAAAGGCCTTCTCCAGTAGCTTTTGGGGAACTCCACCGGAATAGTTTGGTTCTTTGAACTCATCAAATGAATCAGCCACAAAACCACCCGTTGGTTGAAGTGTATTGTTATATACAGATAGGTTGTATGTATTCGCCAATACCTTCTTTAGAGGTTTTTTGAAATCTGATTCATTCTTTGCCATAGAATCGTAAAGTCTTGCAGTCTTGTTTTTATGATTTACTTTAGCCATCCCATAATGTCCAGTTGTATTATTGTATTTGATTTCCATCATGATGTACTCAATGTCAGATTTCTTCTTGACTTTCATAGCATTTGTCTTTTTACAATGAAACGTAAAGTTCTTTCCAGTTTCATTCTTAATGTCCCGCATAATAGTCTCAAATACCCCCGTTTTCTGAAGGTACAACTTTGCCATCTCAGATGCATCCTCAATAGCTAAGAGTTTCTTCGCTCGAGTATTCGTGTTTATCCTGGATTCAAGGTAATCATCCGTGTCAATGTCATTCGTTTCGTTCTTAAGATTTAGAAGGGTATTCTTTGTTAGCCCATTTCTCATCAACTTAATCGGGACAAGGGGCATTTAGTATATATTTACACCATCTTTTTATATTACTTCAAATCAATCCTATTATCTACAACTCTAATCGGACTTTTGAGTGCAATCATACATACCGCCATCGTAATCATAACGAAATTTATAAGAGACATAACCATAAGGTCATTTGTATTATCTTCACACATCTGTTTTGTCTGAAAGTAATTGAAAATCATAGAACTAGCTGATGATACGGTGTGTAAAATGATATCTTTCCACATTATTTAATTAAAATGCTAAAACTCTAAACCGATTCACTCAACATGCTATGGAAATGCTCACAGAAGTTCTCAATCTTGGGTATAATCTCTTTGGTCCACTTCTCGTCATCCTTCTCGATGAGGTACCCCTTCTTCTCATCATTAAATTGTTCAATCAAACGGCAATACTGAATGTCCTTCAACATCTGAAGGTAGGTTTGACACTGAATCGCCTCATAATCCCTAACCCTCCCGAATAGTTTGTTCGCTCGGTTCTTAATCTCAACCAAGGTTCTCGTTCCATCCTCATTCATTTGAATCCTGTCAACCCGACCCACAATCTGGTACAATGTACCCTCAATCGTGCAGATGTCATGTGTGTAGAATGTATCATCTTCGACCAGGTGAGCACTGTCAGTATTAGCCGTCTTATCCTCGTTTCGGGTGCCGTGGTTCGTGAAGAGGGTCTTACGAATATGGTCTTTAGCCACAACCATATCCTTGGGTTCCAAATCAGAGTGCTCAATTTGGTGGTAAAGTGCCCGAATCTTTTGGTTTACATCAGTACTGTTCTCAGATTTGAAACCTTCAGCGTCTCCGAGAATCTTTTTGACAGATTCACTGGAATTAATGACTTCAATAGCCCTGTCATCCCTGGTTTGTCCTTCGAATGTCTGAGGACTGTACTTCTTCCAAAGCTCTGAGATGAGTTCAGGTACCTTCTTAAACCCAACCCCAATCGCAGACGCAACAGATGAAGCACCAATGATAACCTTTGGGATACCAATAGGCTTGAGAGTTCTTTCATGACCAAGAAGGTAAGGATACACCCGACCACACGCAATACAGTCAGCGAGTGAATTGTGAGCATTCTCAAAATCCTCACCAAATATATCCTTGTACAGAATTCCAAGCTTAATAGGTGTGAGAAAACGTTCTTTGTACATCTCAAGCGTGCAACGGAAGTTGAAATCCTCGATGAGACCCAAGTTTATACCCCTACGAATCATCTCAGATTTTAGAACACTGGTATCGAACTTTGCATTATGCGCAACAAACGTTCTCGTACGAGGACCAATGAACTTCATGAAGTCGACAAATACTTCTGCGAATGGACGACCATCACGCATAGCACGTTCTCGTGTAATACCATGGACATCAATAGAGCCTTGACCAATCTCAAAATCCAATGGTTGGATAATAGCATCAAATGTATCCATCAAACGACCACGGGAGGAGAACCTTGCAGCTGAGAGTGAAACAGCACGACACGTATCATACTGTTTAATTGTATCAGGAGTCAGGGGTTTACGACCCACTGGTAATCCTGACGTTTCAAAATCAAAGGCAATATACTGCATACAGGTCATAATGTTAAATCTGCTTAAAACTTTATACCACTTAGGTAGTAAGAAATGTGTTTCCCTTGGCTTTTTTTTAAAAGGGATATCCCATTGAAAAGGTTTGATGGGTTCTTCCCATGTGCATGTAATATATGTGGTCAAAACTTTGACACTATGGAAAAACTTATCAAACATATGGGCATTCACAGTATTGAAGAGATCAATACTGGAATATATACCCAGTTTGGAACCGTGAGATGTGGTAAATGTTGGAGGTCATTTACAACTGTAGAAGTCATGTCAAAACATCCATGTAATACTAGGATTCAGGGACTTTCACCAGTGTCGAGTTCTGGGAGTCTCGATTCGGTTTTGATTCGTGAATAAACTTACACTCTGTTATACATTTACATTCACCAAGTAGTGAATAAAAATGTGCTTTAGTGGGTGTATAACACCGTACAGGTAAGTATAGGTCTTTGTACATCATACGAATCATTCTATTTTTGTACACACTCATATTATTATGTTGATATAATATATATATCTAGAAATGGAGGAGATGGCAAAGACGAAGAACATACCACAACTCAAGAACGTTTGGTTGAAACTTCTAAACAAATATAAACAAAACATGAATAAGACTGAAATTGTTATGAAGCTTTATAAGAAGCAAAAAAATTACCTAACCAAGGGAACCAAACAATTAACCAATACGACTAACATAACCCAATTAACTCGTGTTTCCTCTGAACTTTTGAATAAATACAAGAATGATTTAAGTAAAACCGTAAAGATTATGAGTACTTTCAAAAAACATAAGGCCTATTTGAACAAAGGTGAGGTTACATTTGAGGTTTTTAAGTTCTCACCCGACAATGTGAACACTCTGAAATATGCGGAAACGTTGACAACCAAGCGTGGTCAGAGTATTGCGAATTACGTACGTAATAAAACTACTACGAAAAATGAACAAACGTATGGGGAAATGTTTATTAATATGAAAATTGTAGCTACAAAACCTTTCACTATGTTGGGGGAAAAGGTGAAAGGACTTGTACCAATAGAAGCCGGGAGTAATCTAAAAGAGACGCATGAGAATGCAAAGTTTATTCAAAGACGTCTGAAGTTTCATGATGATATTACACCAAAGTTTGCCGTGATTTCAGAAAAACACGGTGGGGGTGTATTCTTCTAATCCCCCTCTCTCACACTCCAGTTGCCATTAAGTAAAGCTGCACGAGATTCCCAATCTGTGACCCTAACAGTACGTGTCGGGGGTGTAACAAGAACACCTTCATCTACAACTCGACATTTATAGTATCCAACCTCACATGCGTGATTGATTTCAAAACGAGATGCGAATTGAATGTATGGAGACCGACCCATCTCAGCCTCTAGAAGGGTCTTGTATCTAAAAGCATCTTCGAATGTGATGAAGGCTAGAATATGATTGACTGGTAGACCATCCTCATTTAATTCACGGATAGAATAGATACCTTCATCAGTATTCGGTTGATGAAAAGTTAAAACATGTAAAAGGTCTGTACCACCAACTTCGGTGAGATCTTTACTGTTCAAGTTGTTAACGGTATAATAACTTTTACATACTTTAGAAATAGTACGCTTGTTGGTTGTACGAGGTACGTGGGGGACTTGGGGAGACTGACAACGAACAGCAAACATTGATTTTTATATTAAAATGACGCTACTTAGGTATGCCTCTCCGTAATCATGTATTCCGGGTACATATCACGCATCATCCTCTTTTGTCGAAGATACACATTACTTTTCTCATTGGGACACATAGCCTCAGTGACAAAATCAATAATCTTCTCATCGTGCCTAACATCCATTTGAATCGTGTATCCCGAAACCATGGTGGGTGGCATCTCTAAATATATTTTTGCTGTCGGAAACAAGATGTTCTCATTGAGAGTCAGTGTATGTAAGTGGCGCCCGAGGACGGCCAAACGGGTTCTAGCAACGGTTATTGCGGACATGGTCGTTTAATTCTCCTGTGATCCAAATGAGACTCAAGATAACTCTTGCGTTTTTGAAAGTCTCGTTAGGGGTGTTCATTAATTGAATTTTTATATAGTTTTGGGTTTACTTAGGTTAAGCAAACGACTTGGTAGTGCCCTCCTCCTTTCGCTTCTCCCTGCACGCATCGTTCTTCTCCTTCTTAGCCTCAGACTTCTTAGGGTTCGCCTTCGCCTTGTTCTCCTGCTTGATTTTCTTCTTCTCGGAATCAGTGAGCTTTTCTTTCATAGTCTTGTCAATCGCCATTATATATGTATATCATTTTAAATCTATAAGCCTACTTTCTTTTTAGTGATGGTAGAAGCTTTTGAAATCTTATTTTGGATATTATTTGTGAGATTGTATCCAGTTAGATTTTTGAATACTTCTTTGTTGCCATTTACAGCCGCTGCACGAGCTTTAGTTGCTGAGGGTGCAGCGTTGGGTCGCTTCAGTGCATGTCTATTAAATGGTAGAAAACTGAAAGCATTTTTACGGTTTTCACCTACAACCATAACCGATTTTTCATCGAAATTTTCTGAAATCTTGGCGAGAGATAGATTTTTAGACGAAGATAAAACTGTTAATTCGGGAAACCACTTCTTCAAAATTCGAGTTTTATCCGCTACCGATAAGGGATTACTTTTATTACCATAAGAATGTGATACAACCACAACTGGTATCTTATTCATTTTACTGGCTTTGTTGATAACCTCTTCAATCATCATCTTGTGTCCCAAATGTGGTGGATTGAATCGACCATATGTGAATACAACATCCATTTATATGAACTGATATTTTAATTAGAACCTGTTCTCTGTCGCTTGGTCACTCTAGAATTGCGAGCAGCATTAGCTTTCGCTTTAGCAGCATTAGCTTTTGCTCTAACTTTCATATTAGCTAACATCGCATTTGTGTTGGTTTTTTTGAGATTGGATAAATATATAGATTTATTTAGTTTACCCTTATTACCAAGATTTCTCTGTAAATTATTTAGATAAGCATTGAGATTATTGATTCTTTTTATAGTGTTATTAACATTCATACCGTTACCACTTGGTGTTGCATTCGCTCTTATAGTTCCATTTGGTGTTGCATTCGGCCTTGTAGTGTTATTAACATTCATACCGTTACCATTTGGTGTAGCATTCGGCTTTCTAATTCCATTTGGTGTTGTATTCGGCTTTCTATTTCCATTTGGTGTTGCATTCACCCTTGCATTCCCATTTGGTGTTGCAGTTCCATTTGGTGTTGCATTCCTAGAGGGTGATGAGACCTTATTTATTCTACCAGTCGTTCTATTCACACGTATCTTCTGATTTTCGGGTAAGACCCCATTGATTATAGTCTCAATCGCTGCACGCTTGTTGGTATTTGTTATACGTTTCTGTAATTTTCCATACGCATTTATAAGTTTATTTGCCTCATCTTCACCCCAATACTCCTTAAATTTGATGATGGAATTTGCGATCGTATTTGCGGTGGCATTATTTACAGCGTTAGCGGATCGTATCCACTGGTTAGGAAGACCCTTAAGACCTGATGGTATTTTTGGTTTATTGCGTATCATCTTTTTAAGAAGTTCTTGGTCAGGTGCGGCCTGACGCAATCTATTGGCAATCGTGCGTTTATTAACTACCGTGTTTAGTGAGCATGCTTGAGTACCATTTACCTTAACATTACATGCACTTCTTCTTCTAAATTTCAAATTAGTGAACCCACTATAAATGACAAAACCTGTAGTTGAATCCTCTATCATACACTTGACCTTTTTATTACTCTTCGCGTTTATGTAAAGACCAGCACCAACACCCATCCTATCACCTGTCGCTACAACTGTTTGATACTTAGCAGCATATACATATTGTGAAAGATCACCAAGTGTTTTCAAAAATGCTGGAATTACATCATTTTTCGGTTTTAAAATGAGCCATGGACCATAGTTTGTAACTGAAGTTTGTACAATACCCTTACCAACCAATCCATCATATCGAACTGTTTCATTCAATTTTTTGAATTCATCTTTAAATTTTGCTCTGAAATTAAATGTTTCCCTATTTTTTTTTCTAAACACCGAAGGAATTTTCTGAAACTGTGTCGCTTTTTCCTTACTCGTAGCCCCTTTCATATCTCCTTGTTTGATTGATTTCGCAAATGGAAGATGGCTCTTAGAAAATAATTTGTCATGAAGCATGTCGTAATAAATAATAGCCAACACCTCATCTGAAAAGTTTAGTTCTGGTACGGTAGTGTTTGTAAATTTAGAATCTACATCAACGATATATAATTGGTCAATCTTCTCAAGAAATTTGATGAAGTTCTCGATATAGACGTCTCTCTGCATACCAGAATTTTTCTCACTAACATTCCTCTTATTCGTTAGCTTCGTCTCTATTATTGTATCCATAGCCCTAGCGATCATTTGTTTGAAAATAGTCCTCGTGTTTATTGACTTGCCGAGAGATGTTTTCGACAGTGCGATATGGGGACTATATCCGATATCTTTTTGAACCTTATCCTCCACTGTGATCCATTCAGTCACGTACATGATATCATCTTGTGCATTCACCTTAGGATTTGGTAATCTAATTTTAAATTCAAATGGTCTAAAGTCCAAAACGATTCGTGGGTAACATTCACTAGGATCCCTTGTCTTCACGGTCGTCCCAAGATTATACGTGTACTTAAAATCAACTAAACGCGTTTCAATATAGTTTCGAAGACTCCAATTTTTAGATACGAGCATACCCGGGTCACATAATCTCGGTGTATTGAATAAGGTGGGAACACCAGATTGCTCGAGGACGTGAGCCAAACTCATACGATTTTCTTGATCAAGTGATGTTATCAATGTACTCCATGTTTCTGGTCCAACGATGGGATACTGAGATTTACATTGTGAGTGGAAAGTGAAACAATCTAGTTTTAAAGCTTCGATTACGTCAGCCAAAAAGGCTATATCGAAAGTTTTACTACCCGGAGTTTTCCGATTTATAACGTTTGTTACTGGAACATCGAAAGCCGATAAATCCTGAAATATATTTCCGTCATCAAGAACGGAACATGTTCTTCCGTTGTTAGACATATCTATTATCACCTGATATTTTTTTGTTAGATGATAGTAAATGAACTCACCCAAAAATACGATTGGGTCAGTCCAAGTTTTCAGTAACAAGAGTCAGATTGATAGATTAACTAATGATGCTAAATATTTCGGGATTGTATTTCCTACAGGTACCCACAATATGGTGAAACTTACAATGTTATTATTTTATACAACCCTGATAATTCTTTCTTATATGGGTGAATCGAAAATAGAAGATGTGATTTTAAATGAATCGAAACAGGTGAAAGCTTTACAATTTATAACCTATTTTTTACCTCTCACTGTCAGCTTTATTGGACGTGTCATGAGCGTTCCCGAAGTGGCTGCGATTATAGCAGGTGCGACACCATACGTAGGTAGGCGTGTTAAGAAACTAGGTGGACAAATGCTGAAAGGTAATTATGCCGGTGTCCGTAACACCATTACAAGGGGTTTAGTTCCTAACATGGGGAATATCGGACCGAGTGTTGCCGCAGCCGCTGCGGGTTATACTGCATCAC
>OOFT01000077.1_pt1 | contig 10264 bp, 1 predicted proteins | sample 1670301 | NCBI WGS metagenome assembly OOFT01 (sample SAMEA98140918, study PRJEB22522) | marine metagenome | biome: marine biome; feature: marine water body; material: sea ice | place: Arctic Ocean | collected 11-Sep-2015 | depth 0.3 m
ATACCATTGTGCAATGCTGTCACTTGGCATAGTATGTTGTTGGGCAAAGGTCTTGTCAGAAGTGATGGGGATCAGTTACATGACATTGCTTGTAGTTGTTGTGATATGGTCAATATCAAGTGGTCATTTGCTGATGATTGTGAAGAAGACTATGTTGACACTGTTGAAGCAGTCATATTGGATGACAAAGGTGTCTACTCTTCATTAATCGGAACGCTTGTGATCATATTGCACACAGCCAGAGCAGAACTTAAGGTGATCAATGCAGCACACGTTTATGATGGATCATACAGTCAATTGTCTGTAATTGTGTGTCGCAGCCTTTATCAAGACTCCCACAGCGAGGGAGAAGTTACCTCTGTTGCCATTTGCGCCGCAGTTCTCGTCATGATGGACGAAAACGGCCCATGGAGCCCAATTCCTCGGAACCCGCAAAAACAGCTTCATTTCTTGCAGGAGCAATACGTTGGTCCGATGCATCATGCTACTATGTCGGTCGAGAAGATGAAACAGTGGGTTCAGTACAACGCGCAGATGCCTTCTATGGTGCTGGAGATGGTACAGATCAATGCCTCTCTATGCGAGGTGCACGGTGGCGAAGAACACAGCGACGCCCTGTTCACGCGCGAATTTTGCGGTTGCTATCGGAATATGGTGACCTCCATCAAAAGACAAAAAATGTCACGTGGCCTCACATTGCAAGGCTGCGTCAAAGCATCCTTGAAGGCTGCGAAGTCGTACGCAAGAGCTATGACGGATAATCAATCTATAAAAGCCTGGTTGGATTCGAGAATGAATCCCAAGTTTTGGGACATGATTACCTCGAAATTGAGGAATGCCCTGCAAAGGATGGAGGTTGACAGCGAAAGTTGGACAAACACCGACATGGAAGCGGACTTTGGGAGTCCGGGGTGGACTGCGCTCGCACAAGCAGGCGAATGCTTGATCAAGGTACCAGTTGTGAAACTTGCACAGGACATTGCAAACCCTTCTGAGATCGACAGCGCCAGACATGATGTGGCGGACGGTGCGATCCAGACCATTGATCTTCTGGAACTTTGGCTGAAGCTCGCCGCACAAGTGCAGTTCTACGAAGATGAAAAGAAAAATTGGATACAGACAAATGGGCAGAACGTGACCGGAAATCAAGGTGCTACACTTCGTGAAATACAGTCCCGGTTGGATGCTGCAGAAGAAACCAAAGAATCACAACGTCTCACAGTGCTCAACAGTGTTGTTGAGATATGGGCGAAAATTCAGGTCCTCACGGGCGGATGGTACAAATTCTGCGAGCACCTCATGCCCTATGACGATTCAAGATGTCAAACAATTTGCACTCAGATTGGAGAAATTTGCAAATTGATCAAGGCAGCTCCTCTCTTCAAGCCTCTTCTTTTCGCGGAGTGGGAAAACTACTTGGCCTCGTGGATTAAAGATTTTGCGCGAACTCGTCACATACTTGTCGAAAAACTGATGAAGAGCAGAGAGACAAAAAGCCAAGAAGTTCCTGTTATGAGCACAGGGGAGGAAACGGCAGCGGACGCAATGTCCTCAGCCGGGACCAATCCTGTGGCTCCGGACCCGAGCAACACTGCGAGCGCAATGCCCGCAGCTAGCGGAGGTGCCGATGAGGAACAAACTCAGGAAGATCGTGAACGACGTGCAGCACAAGAAAGAATATTTGGCACTGCGGTTCCTGAAATCTCAAATCTGACAAAAAGCCAGACGCCCTACGACTTGTACCTCGAGAAGTTGATGAAAAAGCATCGTGAAGATCTGATCTACGACCACATTCAACAAAAGAACGGAGGTCACAGGAAAAGCGACGCGGAGCGAAAAGCTGAAGCAGATGAGAATCTCGTGGGAGAAGTATTCCCACAAGAAAAAGTTCGACCAACTCCGAATGAGACATGGATCACAGACTTGAAGCAGCCGTACCAAATTTATGTGAGACGGGCTCTTCAACTTGCTGTAAAGTCAATCAACGGATCCACACATGATGTGCTACTTGGTGAACTACGACAAGCGTCAATCCAAGTCGTCCTGAACAAGTACAAGGTAGTCATGCTTTCAGCCGGTTGGACTCAATGCTTTCTTCCACTTGCCTTTCTCGAAGTCGCATGTCGTTCTGAGCTCGGAACTAAGCTCTCGAGCGAACAGGCGAAATAATACAAAGAAATGGACGAGATGATCAAGAAGTCTTCCACACTGCAAGGCGTTACGTTGGGACAGTTGGACTATGCCACACTACGAAAAGAGCCGATTACCATTTTTGGTACAACAAGTTCAGGAGCGATCATCGGAGGACTTCACAAAGGACCAGCTGAAGTACTGGAAGACCACATTAAGTATGAAGACCTCGAAGCGCAGTATCCTGCATATGAGACATTCGATGAATTCTGCAACACCATTCAAATGTGGCTAAGGACGCCCAATGGCAAAGACGCGAAAAGATCAGTTCACATCTTCTTGTCGCTGCAGCAGTTTTGGACACGCTGCGGTGCAACCGAAGAACAGTCGAACTTGGGATCACTCGAGCCAATACAAGCCGAGGATATGCGTCTGTTTACACAAATGATCTGCTTGATCAGACAAGCAGGACATCAAGTTTACCTATGCCTAAATTCAGGAATAGCCCACATTGCAGAAGACCCAGGCTCTGAGGAGCAAGTGGCCGCCTTCTTACGATCCACACACCAATGTGTGAATGCAGCTACCAGTGTGGGAGCATTAGTTGACCTTGGAACAGGATTCTGGACACAGCATATCAAAATGTGGAGTGATGGTGGTTGGTTTTCCGTCAGAGAAAAGGAAGACGTACTTGCTCAAATCATTGACAGCTTCATTATGCGACAGAAGGTGCTGTTGCATTTGGCCGTCCACAAAGATGTCGTCGAACAGTTTGATCAGATGAGTGCATTGAATCTGCTTAGCTTGGAAGTCTTTGAAACACCGTGGCCGGACGGAACTGAGGTGACGAAACCGGAAGAGTTCTTCATAGACACGGACGACGAACAAGAAGAGGATGAAGACGTTGCTATGGTCGTCTCACCAGCCCTATTTCAGGATCAGACGAAGGACCAATTGGCCATATCTCTGGAATTGGAAGAAGAAGGACAGCAGCGTTACTGGATAAGACGCGAAGAAAGCAATTGTTGTGAGGCATCGATTACATCAAGCGGCCCTCTCTGTGAGAAAGCAAATGCATGTCTCATTTGCAACGCGTTGAAAGAAACAAAGCGCGACGCCTATTGGGGACTCATGATCGAAAAGTCAGTGGCAAGCCTATGCGTGCATGCCCAAGAAGAAAAGTGGCATGCACTGCCTGATGATACGATTTTCGACTTCATCATGGAGCTCGACAAAAGACTGCGAGGCTTTCCGATGTTGCGAAAGGAGTTGTCATACTATGGTGCTATTCGCTGCAATCCCGCGGAGGTGGAAGATGCGCTCTCAAAGCAAAAATTGACGATATATCGCGTGGACATTACGAACAAAAAGGGAATTGTATATTGTCGCGTGACCCATGACCCATCAAACTTCCTGTATTCATGTTGGCTCTGCACCCTGGCCGGATCACGTCGTGATGAGATTGAATCTCATAATGAAGAGAAAATTGGCGACAAGGTTGAAACAGCGTTGGCTGTGTGCAGATTTATCGACGAGTATGTCGATGACATTGGATACTTGCTTGGTGACCCCAACTCCATGAGTGGGAGAATTGAGGCGTCGTTTCGCAAGTTCCTTGAAACAGGCAATCAGCGACACTACACATTCGGAAAGAATACCCCCAAAAAGAAGAAATGGACTGGTATCTACCCGGAAAAGGTGGAGCTGATGGCGGAACAACTCAAGCCTCCCATAATCACCATTGACGACGTGATTGGACTAGGGCAGAGGAGAAAGCTATTCACTAAGATGCAACTCCACGACAGTGAAGATGAGAAGACGCAGTGTGAAGACAGCATCTGCTATGCGTGCCTCAGTCAAAAGCCTATTCGGGATTGCGAATGTGATGCAAGCAGCACTGCTCGCACTCTGCGTAAAGTGATAGTCAACAAGCGCACATCATCGGAAGATTGGCTTGCAGCACTTGTGCAGATTGAAGGTTTTTGCATGGCAAAAAGGCAGAAGATAGGAGATTCGGCAGCTACTTCCAAAGCATCGAGCGCATTCACAAAGAGTAGGGAGGAAGAAACTTCCTCCTCGCAACCTGGTGAATTCGCAAAGAGCGGTGAGGAAGCAAGTTCCTCTCCGCCCCCTGGCGACGCTCGAAGAGGGTCTTCTGGGCAATCCGGAATTCCCTGCGCTACCGGAAACGAATCTCCTCCGCCAAAGGCCAAAGCAGCGCCAAGGAGAACCTTTTCGGAGATTGTCCAATCGCAGAGATACTTCGATATCAGCGAGTCAGGACAAAAGTATTCCAATATCGGACCACCATCGCTGAGTTTGTTCCAATCGGAAATTGTGAGAACACAAGGCAACAACCTCGATTTTGGAATCACGTGCGTGTCCAACAATGAGACGGAGATACGATACGGACCACGAAACAACACCTATGAGAGGTGGTGTAACTTGGGTCAGTTCAAGGAAATACCACAGAACAAAGTGATCATTGTCAGTGCCAATCACGGACTCTACAATTGTAGTTTTACTGATCCGGCATATGCCAATTGGATCAAAAAGAGATATGCCCATCACGTGTTGACAGTGCTATCAAAGTTCTGCTCTGGATTCTTGCGACACAAAGGATGTCTCCGAAATGGAGGGCTGAGTTGCGACAGCGGGGGATGGTTTCCCTGCGAAGAATTGTACGAAATGCTCACCAGCGCTCCAGACGGTAGGCTTCCAGTGTGCCGGAGAGCCATCGAATTCCATGACCAAGATCACGATGGCGGGTGCGTTGGAATCTTCTTGTTGAGAGCCAGCATTCCGAGCAAAACAACGGAGAAGTCTCGTTTCCAATTTGCGATGGAAACAGATCAAAACGGTGTTATCATTCGTCCACTCGCAATGCGTGCGGCTTCTGGTCACAAACGTTGGAAACAAATTAATCCCTTACGATTTGCCGGTATTGCAACAGACGACACCTTGTCATTGCTGCCTGGATTGTTCCACATCACACGTTTGGAGAACGTTGCGAACATCGTCCGCAAAGGACTGCTGCGAGGACATTGGTTGTCGCAAGGGGGAAGAGGTGATTTGCATTTCAGTAGTTTCGCACCTGGTGATGCGAGAAACGACAGAATGAGACAAAAGTTGCACAACATATCACGCACGGACGAGACGTGGGCAGTGGTATCTGTCAACCCGCGCAAGTGCCCACTATCGTCGTTGAGGTACTGCGAAGAAAACGACATCGTTCTGAGTCAAGAACCCATTCCGACATCAGCTTTTGACGGAATTTGGCACTTCACGTGGCGAGATGGCAAATTACACCAAAAATGGATCTACGAGCCTAGATTGGAGAACTACGAGGTGAAAGGTTACATTGGTCTGTCATCATTGTCTGACGAAAAGATCGCAAGGACACTAGCTGTTGACCTGGAAGCTTACAAAATTCTTCTCCAAGAGTGTGCCAGCGAGGACAAAAGAGAAATCCTTGTCAAACAGGCCTGCCGTTTGGAAATCACGTCGAAAGAACAACGAGACTATGACGGAGTCCAATTGAGAAGATGCCCAGCTTGTTTAGATCCTACTCCATCAAGGATGACGTACTGTTGGCATTGTGAAGTCGAATTTCTCGGGAGGATAAGTCCAGGAGGATCTGGCACTGAGTCACAATCTTCACAAGCACCCTACAAAGTACCGACATCAAGGACGACGACGTCGACCACAGAATGCGCTCCGGAAACGGTCAGCAAGCTACAGTTGCCTGTTACCCCAGGAGTGGAGTGGGAGTTGGAAATGCACAAAGGACATGAGTACATTATCCCTCAAAAGAGAAATGTGGTGTCGGTTCAGAGCGAACACTTGTTGTGTTCTCCTGGTCCATTGGGATACAACGGTGCTCAAACCTTTGGTAATCATGTGACTTTGAACAATACGTTCTGTCACATTGTCAACAAAGTGACGTTGCGAGCCATGCACTCCAAGTGGAACGGACCCCTGCCAGACGAGAACAGATCTATGGGAAATCTCCAAGAGTTCTTCGTCAGACGGCAAATTGGTGGAACTCGCACGATGGGAGATCTGTTCCTGCGACCAGAACAAACTGACAATTGGTTTCGTTACGCTTGGAAAGACTTTCATGTGTCAAAATTAGACAAGCTCACAAAGAACCACGAGTGGAAAGGATATCCCGCAAGATGGGAGATTGGTTGGCACGGCACAAAATTGGAATCTCTGTATTCCACCGCAGCCGATGGCCACCTAACAGAATCGGGATTGTTGCCAGGACAACGTACTTTGACGAACAGAGAAGGCGTCTATATGTTCAGCAATGACAGGAAAGAAAAGGCCTTGTGGTACGCCAGACACATTTGCATGTGCGATGATGGCGTGATGTGGCGATTCATGTGGGAGGTAGCCACCGATCGCAATGATTCCGTGAGCAGTCGAAACGATCAGTGGATCGGAAGAGCACGAAGTACAGTTCTCAAAGCATTGTGGGTTCAATTGTCCACCGTCGACACATTGGCGGACGGTGATGAAGTGCAATGGACATGGGATGCTACCTTGGAAATTCGACCTCAGTGGCCACAAATCAGGCATCCGGACCTACCAAAATCAGAAGCCGCTACCACTGCAGGTGCGGACACAGGATCAGGGTCGGGAACTGCTAACACGACGGACATGGAAGTGGATGACGCAATGTCATCCACCGAAGTGGACCCGAGTGTGCAGAAGATAAAAGACAGAATTTATTCACAACTGATGATGGCGGATATCAGTAAACAGACAGTTTGTGATCTCGCGCAATTCTCTTCTCATTGTCCTGAGACATGGCGAAGAGTATGGTTGTCGATTGTTGCTCATCAAGAAGATAGCCCACAAAGATTATTTGCTGCGAAACAGTACATCTGGAACCAGACGCTTTTAGTTCTGGAGGGTTGCAATCGTCATCAATCGGAGATGCAATTGCAAACCCCTCAGACACCAATTGTTCTTCGAAGTGGTGACGTTCTGATGAATGACGCACACAACAAAGAGGTTCGTGTTCGAGTCGAAAACATAGATTGCCTGGAAGCAGCGCAGTCGCTGCACAGTGTGGGTATGCAAAAAGTGATGGTACTCAACATGGCTTGCAAGAACATACCTGGTGGTGGAGTCAAACGCGGGGCTGGTGCTCAGGAAGAAGACTTGTTCCGAAGAACGGACATGCATCTGCATTCGACACAGTATACCCGAGGCACTCCTTATCCACTACATGAGAAAGAGTCATGTGTTGCAATGATCACAGAAGGAGTTACCATACTTCGTGGTTCCGAAGAGCAAGGGTATCCTTTCTTGGAAACAGTGCCCATGCCCATTTCAGTGCTTTCCATGGCAGCTCAAAGATCACCTGAACTACGTGACGATCAAGAGTCCAAAAAGAAAGTCTATTTGCACAGTTCTGATAAGCTCGACATGACAATGAGTGTGCGACTGATGGTGCACGCAATCATCAAGTCTGGTTGTTCGGCAGTAGTTCTGTCTGCATTTGGATGTGGCGCTTACAAACACCCGCCTGAAGAAGTTGCGTGGATTTTCAAAAGGGAAATCCAAAGTCAGGGCGCAAAATTGCCGATGATCTACTTCGCGATCTTGGACGACCACAATGCGCATAAAGAACACAACTTACGGGGAAACTACAAGGCATTCAAGGAGGTTCTTGACCCATCCACACCGGATGGTTCAGGAACAATAAGGGATTTTACAAAGGCAACAGGCGAGATATCAGAGGGATCTGGATCAGGATTGGATCCAAATCCCAAGGCAAAAGAGGAACAATCGGCTCCGTCTCCGGTTCATGACGTCTCCATGGGAGAATCATTGACTGCAGCACAGAGTTATTCGCAGCCAGACAGCGCAGACATGTCAGGACAGATTCCTTATCCCAGCGCTGGATCCAGCCTGGGAGGACAGTCTCCCGACATGGCCTCGTTTGAACCAGCGAAGAATGATTCCATCTTTTCCCAATCTGTCATCTCGACCGCATTGGTCAAGTTCACCAAGAAAGTCCCCGCTATGCTACAGTTCAACAACGAGCGTGCTGATAAGGTAAGAATCTGGGAAATTTGTCCTTGCATATGTATTGATCCTGCTGCGCAACATTTATTATGGTGCTTCGGCGTGAAGATGCAGGAAACAATCAAGTGGAGAATCAATTGGGATAAAGATCCAAAAGAACAAGAACAGCGCGCCGCCAAAGGGCAACAGCGAGCAGGACCTGGCAATGGAGAAGAATGGAATATCGTTTCCGCATTTGGTCCTCCGGAGTACAAACCGAACAATACCAATCGTGAGATTGACATCATGATTGCCGAAGTTGTGGATTTCGCTTACCACAGCTGCAATGTCCCGGAATCGTTTTGGAAAAACTATTCCCAACAAGGGATCGATGCCAAAAAGAAGGACAACGTTTATTGTTCTGATGACATGCGGCAACTCTTGCTGCTCAAAGTGATACGAGCCCTGCATGGGAAGCCAAGATGCAGTTTCATCAACCCCAGCCATTCGTGTGCGAAGGAAGACGATGTCTACTACTTCCCCGACGGAGCCGCGTTTTGCGATGCACACAAACCAAGTGGTTTCATGGCGGCATGTGTGCTGTTTTGGAAGCCCGACGCAAAGATGCATGAGGTGACTCGCGACAAAGGCAAGGATTACATATCAATGGGAAAAACCCTTCAAGACAAACCGATGGACAGAGGAAAACCATCCGTTCCCAAAATCAAGGCCCTCACGGCATCAGCCTCTACTAGTGCGAATTCTGCAATGTTGGCTGCGAAGAAGACAACAGATGCAGCAGAGACGAAAGATGACGTGCAAGAAATGGATTGACAAGGACATATGAGCAGCGCGTTCTTGGAGTGAAATCGCCGTGTCGTGATGCCACGTTGCCAAGTTGTACAGTCGCTCGTTCCTTCGTTTTTTTTCAATATACAGAGTGTCAAAGCTATCAAGCTAAGGAGATGGCAATCGTTCTTTGCTAAATAGCGCAGTGACCGCAAGGGTCACTGCGTCGAGGTTGCGACAGGTAATTGATCGCAATGATCAATCCGTGTCGGCCTCGTAGGCATTGCTTCGGTGCGTCCATCCATGATTGTGGCTGACACAGCCGCCACAGCGACCCACAGGAGGTCAGAATGCGCGGCAATGGCTACGGACAACAACAGTGCCAGCAGTCCAACCAACAGAAACAGTTGCGACATGCGGCAAAAGCTACGGAATAAAAAGAGTACATGCGCTCCAGCTCTGCAATGAACCTTACAGTGTGACGATGTATCTGCCCGTCAGCGAATCCCGAAGGGAGTCACTGACGCGGGGGGTGTGAATCTACATCGGTCCAAATCAGGTTATTTTAATGCAGAAGTTGTCGAAGTCGCAACATGTACAAATCGAAGACTCTCTTGCATTATGTACAAATGGCGCCACGAATGCTGCCATTTGGCTCAAGTACGCTGAGGCTCAAGTAGGAGCTCAGAATCAAGGCTTGATTGCGCCCCGAGAGTCGCAGTCCAAAATACATTCGCCCACGTCGACCAGTGCATGCCACACCTCCACCCCGAGTTGTTTGCAGGTCAGGTCTTACGAAGGCACACACATATTAGCAGATCCAATAGCGTAGGTTGCGGAGTCAACCAACAGAGGGAAGAAGTGAAACAAGTTCATTGTGAGATTCGGGGTTTCCGAAAAGGAATTCACAGGTTATCAGCCGTAAAGCTCTGATTCCGGAATCATCGCTAAAATGGATCAACAAGAGGGAAACTCGACCGCGTCGTTTGGATCTAGCATCGACATGGCACCCAGCGAAACCACGCATGTGGCGATGGTGTGCCAGACAGTTGCTAGTGACATGATGTCATCCGTGGGAGAGTCTCCAGCTCAGTCATCTGAGTCAGCACTTGATATGGGTCCCAAAAGGGACGCACAAAGAGGAAGAGCTTCAGGCCAATGTGCCGACGTCCAAGTCCTTCCGAAAATCGCGGGTTCCGATGATGGATCCGAGGGACAAGGTCGCGGAAGATTGCCGTTGTCTCAAGCTTCGCGTGAATCCCCAAAGGGAATCAGATCTCGATCGCCGACTGAAAGACAGTCATCGCCGGTGTTGCGCCCAGAA
>OOFT01000078.1_pt1 | contig 10128 bp, 8 predicted proteins | sample 1670301 | NCBI WGS metagenome assembly OOFT01 (sample SAMEA98140918, study PRJEB22522) | marine metagenome | biome: marine biome; feature: marine water body; material: sea ice | place: Arctic Ocean | collected 11-Sep-2015 | depth 0.3 m
CGTTACTTAGTACTTGAATACGGGGCTGCCGGACCCGGATCTATTTCTAAGCTTGCAGAATGGTCTAAACCGGATCTCTCGGTGATACTGAAAGTGGGCTTGGCTCATGCGGGTGTGTTTGGCGGAATAGAGGAGACCGCCAAAATCAAGGCAGAGTTGGTCCAACACACTTCGAAACATGTGGTCCTGAATTTCGACGACCCTATTGTCAGGGATTATCGGCCCGCAGCTGGGGTAAGTTTTTCCGGTTTCGGCTTTGATTCTTCGGCCAACACTCGAATCACTGATACCGATATTTCACTCGAGGGCACCGTCGTGAATCTTCAAATTGGCAAGTCCGATTCGGAAGTGCTTCGACTCAATATCTTGGGCGAGCACCAGGCCATGAATGCCGCGGCTGCCCTAGAGGTTTCGGAATTTCTCGGGTTAGACCGAGTGCAAAGCTTTGAGGCCCTCGAGAAAATGGAACTTGCTGAGCGCTGGCGAATGCAGCTCACGAAGACAACCGAGGGCATTTACGTTATAAACGATGCCTACAACGCCTCGCCGGATTCCATGAGGGCCGCTCTCCAGACCCTTGCGACCATCGGTCGCAGTGGGCATCGAACCATAGCGGTCTTGGGTTCGATGGCAGAGCTTGGTGAAATTTCTGACCAGGAGCACCGCAGTCTTGGATTGTTGCTGGTTCGATACAACATTGACAAACTAATTGTTGTTGGCCACGATGCCAAAATTCTGCATCTATCGGCAACCGCCGAAGGAAGCTGGGATGGCGAATCTGAGTTCTTCGGCTCCGTCGATGCTGCTTTGCCGGCGATTCGTGGAATGCTATTGCCAGGCGACGTGGTCTTGGTGAAATCCAGCAACGTTTCTGGACTTAGATTTTTGGGCGATGATTTGGCGGGTGTCACATGAGAGCATTGCTAGCCGCCGGGGGTATCTCGCTATTTATCTCACTCTTTGCAACCCCAGCTTTTATCGCGTTATTTAGGTCACTTAATTGGGGTCAATTCATTCGTGACGATGGTCCTGAGGCTCATCACACTAAACGCGGCACCCCAACAATGGGCGGCATAGTTATTTTGTTCGCGGCAGTTGCCGGGTACTTCACTGCAAAGCTAATAAATGGTGAGACGCCCTCTGCTTCGGCTCTATTGGTTCTTTTTATGATGGTGGGTTTGGGTCTCATCGGTTTCATTGACGATTACCTAAAGGTAAAGAATCAGCGCAGCCTAGGGCTTGGCGGCTGGGCGAAGATTGGCGGACAGGGGATTGTGGCAGTCGCATTTGCAATACTGGCCCTCCAGTTTCCAGATGAAAAGGGTTTGACTCCCGCCTCAACATCAATCTCACTATTCCGTGACCTGCCGCTGGACTTGTTCTTTTGGGGCAGTTTCATAGGGATGGCGCTTTTCATCGGGTGGGTTTATTTGCTTGTCGCCTCGGCATCGAACGGCGTGAACATTGCCGATGGCCTCGATGGCCTTGCTTCGGGATCCCTAGTTATTTCGATGGGCGCCTACGTTGTGATCGGCTTTTGGCAATTCAACCAAAGCTGCGCAACCGTGACTCAGAACCTCGCCTCCTGCTATCAAGTTCGTGACCCACTGGATCTCGCAGTGGTAGCCACTGCCATAGTGGGGGCCTGCATCGGTTTTCTCTGGTGGAATACCTCGCCAGCGCAGATTTTCATGGGGGATACCGGTTCGTTGGGCCTCGGAGGAGGATTGGCGGCACTCGCAATTGTTTCTAGAACCGAGCTGCTGTTGGTTCTAATCGGTGGAATCTTCGTAATAGTCACCGGTTCAGTAGTTATTCAAAGAGTGTTTTTCAAAATAACCAAGAAGCGAACCGGCGTGGGCAAGAGGGTCTTTCTAATGTCCCCTTTGCATCATCATTTTGAGCTCAAGGGTTGGGCGGAAATCACTGTGGTGGTTAGGTTTTGGATAATCGGGGCACTGTGCGTGGTCTCCGGAGTGGGCCTGTTTTACTTTGAATGGATCTACGGAATATGATGCTGCCTGATTCCTGGCACGGTTCGTGGTCTGGCCTTAAGGCAGTAGTCATCGGTCTAGGTAAGTCGGGGTTTTCGGTTGCAGACACTCTGGTTGAGCTGGGAGTGCAGACTGCCGTTGCTGGAAAAGCAGCGAAGCCGGAGCTTGCGGACTTGGTGGAAGTCATTGGATCCAAATTTTATGCTTCCGAGTCTCCAGAAGTTTTATCCGAACTTGGATTTCAGCCGGATTTTGCAGTTGTTTCGCCCGGCTTCAGCCCTCGCCATCCGCTAGTAGTCGAGCTCGAAAAAAAAGGAATTCTTGTTATTGGCGACATCGAGCTAGCGTGGCGGCTTCGTGATAAGCACGACGTGGTTGCTAAGTGGATCGGTGTGACGGGGACCAATGGAAAAACAACCACTAGTGAAATGACCACGGCGATGTTGCTGGCGTCCGGCAAAAGAGCAATTGCCTGCGGAAATATTGGAGTTCCAATCCTCGATGCCATAAGAGACCCGGTTGGCTTTGACTACCTTGTCGTGGAGCTTTCCAGCTTCCAGCTTCATTACTTGGGGCAGATTTCTCTTCATATCGCCGCTTTTTTGAACATCGCCGAGGATCACCTCGACTGGCACGGTGACTTTGACAGCTACTTGGCGGCAAAGGCCAAGATTTATCAGAACGCCGCGGAATTTATCGTTTTCAACGAGCAGGACCCCAAGACGCTTCAGGCTGCTCAGCAGGCAGAGGTTACTGCCGGCTGCAGGGCCGTTAGTTTTAGTCTCGGGGCGCCCGCCATGTCTTCGGTTGGTTACGTTGAGGAATTTCTTGTTGACAGGGCATTCTTAAGTGATCGAGCCAATACGGCGCTTGAACTTTCTGAAATTGCTGACATCGAGCAGATTTCACCCGCCTCAAGTCATCTGCTGGCGAATGCGGCAGCGGCAGCGACGATTGCCAGGGCCTGTGGGGTTGAGCCGAGCTTCATCAAAGAGGCCATTGGTTCTTTCAAGCTGGCACCCCATCGTGCGCAATTTTTAGGACAGCTAGATCAAGTGCGCTTCGTCAACGACTCCAAGGCTACAAACGCACATGCCGCTGAAGCTTCGTTGGGGGCATCCGAATCAATTATCTGGATCCTTGGCGGTTTGCTAAAAGGGGTAGACCCAGAGCCGTTGATTATTCGACACGGAGCTAAGCTTCGCGGAGTTGTGCTGCTCGGTGCTGAAACCGAATTACTCGAAGGACTCTTCGGCTCGCATTTGCCAGCTGTACCTGTTTTCTTGGCAGCAAAGGATGACCCAATGGGCTCTGCTGTTCGGTTAGCGGTTGAAATTTCTAAGCCTGGGGATACTGTTCTGCTAGCCCCTATGGCCGCGTCCATGGACCAATTTCTCGACTACGCCGAGCGCGGCGACAAATTCGTCGATGCGGTCAGAAGGCTGGGCGCGAAATGACCGATTTGAAACAGATGACCACTCAGTCTTTTCGCGCACAATCCAGGCAGTTTTACCTACTGCTTGGCCTGACTATCTTGACCGTGCTATTCGGTTTAGCAATGGTTGCAAGCGCCTCGGCGGTGGATAGCTTTAAGGAAACCGCCAATGCCGGGAGTACTTTTCTAAGACAGGGCATGTTTGCAATCATTGGCATGGTCCTCATGTTTATAGTTGCCAACCTCCCGGTTGGGCTATTTCGCCGAACGAGCTTGGTGGCTCTTTACATAACCTTGTCTTTGCAGTTGGTGACTGTTTTGTTTGGAGTTGAGATAAACGGAAACCGAAACTGGCTAGATATCGGTTTCACCAACATTCAGCCCTCTGAGTTTTTGAAGCTTGGTTTGATTCTGGCATTCGCTAATCAGCTGGCGCAGTTGACAGATGACCCACTTAGAAATCGTCAAATCTGGGCTCGCGTCTTTATGTTCTCAGCTGTGGCTTTACTGCTAGTGGCAGTACTAGGTAAGGACTTGGGCACGGGTGTTGTCATGGCCGTAACCCTCATCGGGCTTTTTCTGATAGCAGGTATGCCCTGGGCATATTTCCTCGGAATAGCGCTTGCCGGAGTAATAGCTGCTTTCGCACTGGTAATGGCAACTCCCTCACGACTTATCCGCTTCACCGCTTGGCTCAATCCCGGGGCTGCCGACCCAATGGGCGTTATGTGGCAGTACGAAAAAGGCACCTGGGCTCTGGCATCGGGTGGTATCTGGGGGACGGGACTGGGTCGCTCCAAGCTCAAGTGGAGCTGGATTCCGGAAGTTGAGAATGACTTTATCTTTGCGGTAATCGGCGAAGAACTTGGGCTCATCGGCGCTTTATTTGTCGTGCTTCTATTCTTCGCTCTAGGGCTCACCATGTTCTCGATTGCGAAGCACCAGAACAATGCCTTTAGCCGCAACTTAGTTGTTGGGGTGATGCTTTGGGTGGTTTTTCAGGCTTTTATTAACATTTCTGTTGTTCTTGGATTATTGCCAGTCTTGGGGGTTCCGCTGCCCCTTATTTCGGCTGGTGGCTCTTCCTTGATTGCCACTTTGGCTGGCATTGGAGTAGTGCTGGCTGTGGAGCGCGATCGAACACTCAAACTTGGCCGGAGAAACGTATGAGCAAGTTTTTATTGGCCGGTGGCGGCACCGGAGGGCACGTGAATCCCTTACTTGCTCTGGGTGAGCATCTTCGGAAGCAGAAACACGAGGTAATTGCGCTCGGCACTAAAGAGGGTCTCGAATCTAGGTTGGTTCCTAACCGCGGATTTGAGCTGATTACCATCCCCAGGCTTCCGCTGCCCAGAAGGCTGTCCTTCGGTAGTTTTAGTTATCCGTTTCGGCTATTACTTGCAAGCTTGCAAGTCGCCAGAGTAATTAGAACGCGCAAGATTGACTGCGTTGTTGGTTTTGGTGGGTACGCTTCGGCACCCGCTTACTTGGCCGCTTGGTTTACTAGAACAACGCTGGTAGTTCACGAGGCGAATGCTCTGGCGGGCTTTGCTAATAAATTAGGGGCGAGGCTCACTAAGTGGGTGGCCGTAACGTTTCCAAACAGTAATCTGCAAGGTGCGCGGGTGACTGGAATGCCGATACGTGAGGAGATAGTGGCTTCTGTTTCGTCTTACAATCAGCAGCAAGCAAGAATTGAGCTCGGTTTAGATCCGATGTTGCCGACCCTCCTGGTCACGGGGGGCTCGTTGGGGGCAAAGAGCATTAATGACTCAATCGCTGCCAGCCTGGACAAACTAAATGCGGCAGGCATCCAAGTCCTGCACATAGTTGGAGACAGGGCAAATCTCGAGGATATTTCTAAGGCTGGTTATAGCCGCATGGCCTATTGCAAGGCGATGGATGTTGCTATTTCGGCGAGTGACTTTGCTGTCTCTAGGGCCGGGGCTTCAACGGTTTCGGAGTTTGCGGCGACCGGGTTACCGGCTCTATACATCCCGTATCCGGTGGGTAACGGCGAACAGCGCCTAAATGCGGCCTCCATTGTTGAGGCAGGCGGGGGTCTGTTAATCGACGATTCAGAATTTAATTCCGATTACGTGTCCAGCACCTTAATCCCACTTATTTCTCATAAGAAGGGGCTTATTCAAATGTCTAAGGCTGCAAAATCCCAGGCCATTATTGATGCGACAGAGCGGCTTGCAGAATTTGTTCTAGAAGCCATGGATACTAATACTCGTGATTAAGCCAGATTTCAGCCAGTCCATCCCTGATGACTTGGGAACCGTTCACTTCATAGGAATAGGTGGTTCCGGCATGTCTGGCATCGCCAGGTTGCTTGTTCAGATGGGCTCGCGGGTCACTGGTTCGGATGTTAGAACCAGCCCAAATATCGACTCACTTGAGAAGCTCGGTGTGCCAATCACGATTGGGCATGATGCCTCAAATTTGGGCGCAGCTGATACCGTCGTTGTCACCTCCGCGCTGTGGGAAACAAATCCGGAACTGTTAGCGGCGATAGAGAAGGGCTTGCCGGTGCTTCATAGATCGGCGCTGCTTGCCCATCTGGCGTCTAAGTCTTCATTGATCGCGGTTGCCGGTGCCCACGGAAAGACGACTTCTACAGGAATGGTTGTCACGGCCCTATCAAGACTCGGCGCTGACCCTAGCTTCGTAAACGGCGGGGTAATAAAAGATATTGGCGTATCCAGCGGCTTTGGCGGCGGGCAGCAGTTTGTGATTGAGGCAGATGAGTCTGACAGCAGTTTTTTGCACTACAAAACGGCAATTGCCCTAATAACAAATGTGGATCCCGACCACCTAGACCACTTCGGCTCGTTAGAGGCTTTTCAAAAAGAGTTTGTTCGTTTCGCCGAAGCTGCTAGTGAATTTGTCGTTATTTCCGCCGACGATATCGGTGCGGTAGAAGTTACAAAAATGATTCAGGACAAAAAAATAATAAGTTTCGGGGTCTCTGATCACGCTGATCTCAAAATTGGCTCCCTAGACGCTTCCGGCGCGAAAGTTAGCTTTAGCCTTAGTTACCAAGATCAGAGTGCCGAAGCCGTGCTAAAGATTCCAGGGGAGCACAACGCGCAAAATGCTGCCGGTGCCGTTGCTGTTCTTCTAGGACTTGGATTTCCGCTGGATGAGTCGCTTGCTGCAGTAGCCACTTTTGGAGGCACGGATCGCCGGTTCCAACTGCATGGAGATCGGCGCGGGGTTAGCGTTTATGATGACTTCGCTCATCACCCGACCGAGGTTGCAGCCGCCCTTCGAGCGGCTAAGGCCAGCGTTGGCGAGGGTCGATTGATCACTGTTTTCCAGCCGCACCTTTACAGTCGAACTCGCATTTTTTATAAGGAGTTTGCCGAGGCACTTAAAATCAGCGATTTTTCATTGGTCACTTCTATTTATGCCGCCAGGGAAGATCCGGAGCCGGGTGTGACTGCCGAGCTAATAACGAATGCGGCTAGCGCCACGCCAGGAATCAGGCTGGTTAGTAATTGGGACGATGTTCCCGCGGCGGCCGCCGCGATAGCAATGCCCGGCGACTTCATAATCACCATGGGTTGCGGTGACATCTACAAAATGGTGCCTGCGCTACTTGATGCACTGGAGACCTAATTGAGGCGTCCTGAGCGCGAGCTACTAGGCCAAGAGCGTAGGCGAATCCGCGGCGTAAAGACCCCTGGCAAACGCAGCAGGCTAGGAGCGTTTGGGATGTGGGGGAGAATCCTGACAGTAGTGGGCCCAGTTTCCTTGACTGCAGTTGTCTTGGCTAGTTTCTTCACTCCCATGCTCGCGGTTGAGAAAATCGAATTCGTTGGAAACGAACGAATAGCAGCCGCAGATCTGGAGTCAGCGCTATCGGCTCTCTACGACAGGCCAATGACAACCATTAGCGACGATGAAATTGCGAAACTCTTGAGTGGGTTTTCGTTAATCGAAACTTTTACTTCGCAGGCTGAACCTCCCCACACTCTTCGTGTGAACATAAGAGAACGCCAGCCAATTTTGATACTTGTTCGATCGGGACAGAACTACCTTTATGACGCAGCTGGCGTGCAGATAGCGGCCACCGAAGAAATATCGAATTATCCATTTCTAGTGTTTGATGGCAACCCAATAGAAAGCCCACGATTCTCGACCGCGGTGAAGGTGCTGTTTTCACTGCCTTTAGAGACCTACAGCCACGTATTTTCAATCGAAGTCTCCGAATCACTGACCACTAAGCTCGTGCTTCGGGAGGGTAATCTCACTGTTTTTTGGGGCTCTACAGAAGAGGGCCTTTTGAAGTCAGAAGTGCTTGAGTCGCTTTTGGCAACCGGAGTAAAGGACGCGCTTACCGTTGACGTGAGTTCGCCCAATTCCCCAGTGGTCCAATACCCGAATTCGTAGGCGTAATCTTCGTTTCCGACACGCCAGAGCGCTTCGCGCCAAATCGGGGGGTAACAGCCTAATTTTTACGGGCAAAATGATTACCCTGCCAAAAGCTAAGCCTCAGCCTTAGCTTGAGGGTTTTCGCAAGGAGGCAGAATTGTCAGAGATCCCTAACTACCAGGCCGTTATCAAAGTTGTTGGCGTTGGCGGCGGCGGCGTTAATGCTCTGAACCGGATGGTCCAGTCTGGTTTGCGAGGCGTCGAGTTTGTTGCAATCAACACCGATGCTCAGGCACTTCTTATGAGCGATGCAGACGTAAAGCTAGACATTGGCCGCGACATAACTCGTGGACTCGGTGCCGGAGCGGACCCAGAGGTTGGGCGCCGAGCAGCCGAAGAGCACGAGAGCGAGATCGAAGCAGCTCTCAAGGGTGCTGACATGGTGTTTGTCACCGCTGGAGAAGGCGGAGGAACCGGAACCGGTGGAGCGCCGGTCGTGGCAAGAATAGCCAAGCGACTCGGTGCATTGACAGTCGGAGTAGTAACCCGTCCGTTTAATTTCGAGGGTAAAAGAAGAGCTGTTCAGGCAGATGAGGGTATCAGTGCCCTTCGCGAAGAAGTCGACACTCTGATTGTGGTTCCAAACCAACGCTTACTGGAAATGACCAACAAGAAAATTTCAGCCCTTGAGGCTTTTATGACCGCGGACGATGTCTTGCGAGCCGGCGTACAGGGCATTAGCGATCTAATTGTTGTGCCTGGCCTTATAAACCTTGACTTCAACGACGTGAAGTCCGTCATGCAGGGGGCTGGAAGTGCTCTAATGGGAATTGGAACGGCTAAGGGCGAAGATCGTGCTGTTAGAGCCGCTGAGATCGCAGTTTCTTCGCCGCTTTTGGAGGCGACAATCGAGGGTGCTCACGGAGTCTTGCTTCTAATTCAGGGAGCTTCGGACTTGGGTCTTCACGAAATTGATGATGCGGCCAGACTGGTTCAAGAAGCAGTTCACCCAGAAGCCAATATCATCTTCGGCGCAACTATCGAGGACACACTGGGCGACGAGGTCAGAGTTACTGTCATCGCGGCCGGCTTTGATGGTGGCGAGCCTACGTACCGCAAGTTTGAGGCGAGCGCCTTGGGTGTTGCAGCCTTAGCCGCGGCCTCCGAGGCCGCAACTGCATCTTCTGGGGTGCAGGCGGACCAAGGATTGGAAATCGAAGAGGTGGCTGTACCGAGCTTTGAGTTTAGTGACGACTCAGAAGAGGCTGCAGAGGTCAAGCAGAAAGTCTCTACCCCTGGATACTTTGGAGACGACCTGGACCTGCCTGAATTCTTCCGTTGAGCCAACTAGCGACACGTTATAGAGACGTTCAGGACCGGATTTCGGCGGCAGCTTTGTCGTCTGGACGTCAGGCTTCAGAAGTAGAATTAATAGTTATTACAAAGACTCATCCGACCCTTGTCGTTGCTGAACTTGCGGATCTGGGTCACCGCAGTTTTGGTGAAAATAGAGACCAAGAGGCAAAGCCCAAGGCATTTGAACTTGATAGCTTGCGGCCAGATTCCAGTTTCGATTGGCATTTTGTGGGACAATTGCAGTCGAATAAAGTAAAAAGCGCAATGAGTTATGCCAAAACAATTCATTCGCTAGACAGGTCAAGCTTGCTCAAGGAAATAGCAAAGCAACTTGCAGCAGGCGACGCTCAAATTGATTGCTATATCGAGCTGAATTTGACCGAGGATCTAAACCGCGGTGGTCTAGACCCTTCGATGATCAAGCAGTTTGCGGAGTCGGCTCTAACGGTTCCCGGGCTGAATTTACTCGGGGTAATGGCGGTTGCCGGTTTAGATGTCGACCCGAGGGTCGATTTTGAAAAAGTCATTCGGGTAAGCCGTGAACTTAGGGAAATTGCACCGGACGCCAAAGCCTTATCGATTGGAATGAGCGCTGATTACGAAGTTGCGATTGAACTTGGCGCGACACACGTTCGGATTGGCAGCGCAATTACCGGTCCGCGCGGAAACAACTAATAGTCTTTAGATAACTTTAGGAGTAGTAAATGGGCATTCTCAGTTCGACGATGAATTACTTTGGCTTCGGAAGCGCAGAGAGCGCCAAGCCGGATTCGGCGAAGCCACGGGCAAGCGCTCCTCGGCCACGTCGCACCTCAGACATGTCTGAAATCATTACGCTTGAGCCTCAAACATACGCGGACGCCAAAGAGGTTGCATCGCACTTCCGCACCGGAGTGCCGGTAATCGTGAACATTGGGGCCATGAGCGAAGCCGACGCAAAACAAATGCGCGACTTCATGC
>OOFT01000079.1_pt1 | contig 10126 bp, 6 predicted proteins | sample 1670301 | NCBI WGS metagenome assembly OOFT01 (sample SAMEA98140918, study PRJEB22522) | marine metagenome | biome: marine biome; feature: marine water body; material: sea ice | place: Arctic Ocean | collected 11-Sep-2015 | depth 0.3 m
CTGTTTTTGTTGGGAGCGTTAGATGTGGTTGAGAGACAGGGGATCTGCTGCTGGAGGTGCTGCTGCTGGAGGGTCTGGTGTTGGTAGTCAAGAGTATACTCAGGAGCAGCTTCAGTCACTCCAGGTTCCTGATACTCGTTTGTCTGTGGATCCTCGTGGAAAGGCTCTGGCAAAGTCTATTGGACAGTGTGATAATGAGCTACTTCAGCAGAGGTCAGCTTTGCAGGATCCATATCAGGTTCAGTTCTCAAATTCTGCTGCTCATGCTATTCCTTCTGGTGTGTCGGTACCTGTTGTTCCAGTTCACAATGTCGCAGCTACAGAAATTATTAATGCTCAGACAAACATGGAGGCTGCTATTGCTGCTTACCAGGCGGCCTTGTTGGTTACTATGCATCCCTCATCCATTGAGTCCACGGCTGTTGATACCAGAGTCAACTCAGTGTTTCCCAGTCCACAGAAGCAAAGATCAGGCAGGAATCACGTTACTGTTTCTCTTCCACATTCTGAATTGGCACTTCCTCAGTCTCCAGTATCTCAGTCACAGGGTAGACAGCTGGCTATGCCTTCCACACTAGGTACTGGCAGATATCCTGAGACAGTGCAGTTTCACCACATTATGGAGCACTACATCAAGTTGAACAATGCAGAGACAGCCAGAAACACTATTGACTTGGCTGCTGTTGTTCCTGTTGCTACACCTGTTTTGGATGCTGTTTCAGTTCCCAGTGCTTCTCAGGGTGTGGCAGTTGTTCCTCTTGCTGTGCTAACAATCCTGGACTCAGCTCTAAGTTCCAGAACTGCTTTGCCTGATTTTATTGTGGGAGGATACAAGGTCTATTCAGACAAGTCAGGTGATCTTAAGGATAATGAGGTGTTCAAATCCTATAAGTACAAATCTGATTTTGCTAGGACTCTTGCGTCTAAAGTGAATATATTTGTTGACAACACATCTGGCCATGGACAATCTTATGAGGATTGGAGATTGATTTTTGCTAATGCGGTGGGTAATGAGCATTATGTGGATGACTTTGTCATGGGTGACTGGCTCAGAGGTCTCTTGGATCAGGAAGTCGCTAATGATGTGGACATGTTTATGGGTGTGGATGAGTTGGGCACTTCTATCTATAGGCATTGTTCTGCCAAGGTTTTGGATACTTACTTGCTGGGTAGTATTTATGCCTCTCAGTTGACAGATCATCACTTTAACACAGAGATGCAACGGGTGCAAGGGTCACATGAAAATCCACAGGCATATGTTCGAGATCAAGTTAAGAAGGCTTACAAAATTGCAAACACAAAACAGGCATCACAGCAGTATTTGTGTTCACAAATTTATGAAGGATTGTTGCCTGTTTGGAAAAAGGCTTTGTTTTATACTTTCCAGGGTCCAATTGAAAAAGTGTACAATGATTTAGCTATTCTCAGTAAAGATGTGTGCCATTTTTACAAACTGCATGTGCAATCTGGAGGCAAGCTACAGCTAAGTACTCCTCAATTACCTCAGACACAAGTACCTTTTTCAACTCAACGTGCTACACGACAAACTACCTTCCGTCAGGACTTGCCAATTGTGCAACATCAAGTTCAGCAGCAGGTTACTCGTCCTTTTCATCAGTCTAGGCAAACTGCTGACCTCAATCCACCTTTTGATGCCAATGCTTTCACTGCCCCAGTTGGTAGCACTATGTCCATGACACAATTTGACAATTTGCCAAGGTCTGTTTGCAAAGGAGGTGGTGAGTTTAAAAGGGGACGTGGTAGGAATTTTGTGTGTGTTCTCTGTTTGACTGTTGGACATACTTTTGAATACTGTTCAGTACATAATGGTTTTGTTGAGGGTGGTCCTCCAATCACAACAGACCCACGAAACAGGTCTTCAGTAAGGACTCTAGCAATTACTTCTCAATAGGGTGTTGCCCCAACATTACCTACCACAAAGTTTGTCGGGCATGTTGGGGAACCAGAGCAGTTACATTTGCATACACTCACTCAATCTATCATTACACAAGCACCTCCATTGCCACCACCTCTCTCATTGCCACCACCTCCCCCATTGCCACCACCTCCTCCATTGCCACCACCTCCGCCATTTCCTGAATCAACAGTGAATCCTTTATCAGTACAACAATCTGTTCATACATTACAAAGTCCAGATGTGTCATCAGTATCTCAGATTCCAGTGTTACCTTTTCCTATTTTTCCTATTTCACCTGTATTACCTGCTCCTATTTTTCCGGTTTTGCCTGTTCAAGACATGATATCAACTAATTTTGCAATTGGGGATGGTTCTAATCTGGTGCAAAGACAAGGTGCTAAACATACCAGAGTACCAGATCATCATTTGTATGTTAATACCAGACTTTCAAGAGCTAAGATTGAGAAACCAAGTTCTCAAAAGCGTTTAATTGTTAATGGAATTGAAAAGTGTGTTGATTTTTTAGTACCTGAGGTTTCGCTTACGGTACCACCATCTACAAATTTTGATCCTCAGGGTTTAGAAACACCTGCTTTAACGGATGTTCCTATCACCAACCCTAATGTTGTTACTGCATCACAGACTACAGTTGTCACAGACAAGTCTACATCTGTGCCTAAAAGTAGTGCTCAAATTTTAGATGACATGATGTCTCAAGAACGTGGTGACTGTTCTCCTCATCCAGATTTATTTTTAGAAGATGAGGTTCCTTTTTTGCCTCCTCCTGAACCTGTCAGAATTAGTAAAGCTATACCCTTGTTTCCTAAACCAGTTTCTAAAGTTGCTGGATCCAGACGTCAGCCAGGAAGAGCAGCTAAAACTCCTGCTGCTCAATTTACTGAACAATTAAAAAGTAAAGAAATTCAAAAATTATTTAATAAACAGAATCCGCCAATTCCTAAAGTTAAAGTTGCTAAGGGAGTATCATCATCAGGCCAAGTTAGTCAATATGATACTTTACCTGCGGCAACTCAACATATAAGAGTGGATGTAGTGAGAGGTTTTGAAGATAGTTTAAAGTGGAAGGTAGATTTGGATTGTTCTTTAACTCACTCATCTATTTCCCCTGTTTGTGAGAATCGTGTTACAACTTTGATTGAAGCTCAGACTATGGATTTTGGGGGCAAGTGCTCTTTTATACATTGTCCAGGACAGCCAATGGAGTCTGTTTTGCAGAATTTTTCTAGATCTTGGGCTGCTGATCCAGAAAACACAAGTGCTATTTTAGCTTTACCAGAGTCAGATTATAATAGGTTATGGGATAAGATGTTTTTTTGGAAACCTTTGCAACGATATGGTCCAGGCAATAGAATTTTTAATCATTATGAAAAGGGGGAATTACCAAGGAAATGTGGTATAAGTACTGCTTACCGTGTTATTTATTGTCCAACTTATAATCCCAATCAGAGTATTCAACCCAATCTCATTGAAACTGGTGATGAAACTATGTTAATGATGTTCCTTGCTTACTTAAATAACACCAAGTGCAGAATAGGCATGGATACAATGTGTCAGGGTCCTGGGTTCCTTACACAGTCTTTTTGTGAGAATGCTTCACCAAAAATCCCTATTTCTCTTGTTTCAAAAGACCCAAATGTTAAAACATTACCGACAGTTATCACTGGTAATGGGGGTAGAGGTACAGCTGTTGGTTTTGCGAATGTACAAATGATAATTGGGGGATTTGTTTCAACAGTGGAATTTGTGGTTTTTGGTCAATTTGCAGGTTTTGATGCTGTGTTAGGACAGGATTGGTTGAGACATCATCAATGTGTTTTGGAGATGGGAACTGGCAGGGTCATCATTAAAACAGATAATAGAAAATTTGTCCTTAGTTCAATTGCTACCAAAAACAAAGCAGCAGCTTATAATAGAACTCCCATTCCTCCTGTGTCTCGTGTCTGTCCAGTGTTAGACAATATAGAAGACAGTGATCTTTATGACGATGATGCTGTTCCCACTGAGATTTCAGGAAATGCTTGTGCTAGATTATTTAATTTTATGAAACCTAGTTATAAAAAACGTGTTCCAAAGTTTGAGAAGGCATATTTGTGTCTTACTGCTGTGTCAGGTGATGTATTGTATGAGTCTACTCCTGGTACTGAAGATATAATAAAGAGATCAGACCTATCATACCAGAGGAGCCAGAAATTGGTCAGGACATTTCCAGTGTGAATGAGATTAAACTGGCAAATTTGTTAAAAGAATATGATAAACAATTTGGTGATCATGCACCCACTGCTGAAAATAGACCTACTGCTAAAACATCATGTATTCAAACTGAACCTGGGGCTTCCATACCCAACAAACCTTTACGTAGATATAATCCTGGTGAGAATTTGGAAATCAAAACTCAGGTTGAAAAAATGCTCAAACAAAAAATAATTAGACCCAGTACTTCTCCTTATGGTTCACCTATTTTAATGATAAAGAAGAAAGATGGAGGTTGGAGAATGTGTTTGGATTATAGGGCTATAAATGCTATTACTAAACGTAATGTTTTTCCTTTACCAAGAATTGATGATTTATTTGACAGATTACAGGGAGTCACACATTTCAGTTCTTTGGATTTGGCTCAAGGGTACTATCAAATGGGTATTCATGAATCTGATAAAGAGAAAACAGCTTTCAAGACAGTTGATGGATTGTTTGAGTTTAATACTATCACAATGGGTCTCACAAATGCTCCTTCAGTTTTTCAGTCTATGATGAATGACACTTTTAAAGGCCTGGAGTTTTGTGTGATAATTTATTTGGATGATATATTGGTTTTCAGTAGAAATGAGGATGATCATATTAGAGATATAGGATTGGTGTTAGAGAGATTACGTACAATTGGGTTGATTGCTAAAAAGTCAAAATGCAGTTTTTTCAGGCCAAGTCTTCGTTTTTTGGGACACATTATATCTGCTGCAGGGATTTTACCTGACCCCACAAAAATTAAAGTGGTATTAGACTGGCCTATACCTGAGAATCAGACTCAACTCAGGGGTTTCCTTGGTTTGGCTAATTATTTTAGACGTTTTATTCCGAAATATGCTGATATTGCATCATCAATGGAGTTACTTACTGGAAAAGTAGGCAGTAAGAAGTGTTGTCCTATTACCTGGACCCCGTTACTCAATAACGCTTTTGAACAACTTAAAGTAGCCTTAACCAGTGCTACATGTTTGGCATTACCTCAATGGGATAAAACTTTTCAGTGTGTAGTTGATGCTAGTGCTACTGGTGTAGGGGGGGTGTTAATGCAGTCTCAAAGACCCATTGCTTTTTTAAGTAAACGGTTAAATAATGCTGAAAGGAATTATAGTACTTCAGACAGAGAACTACTGGCTGCAGTTAAGTGTTTAAAAGAATGGCGTATTTATTTATCATCTACTCCACCATCTGGTAAAAGAAACAAGCTTATTACTGATCATCAGCCTAATGTTACGGTTTTAACAAAGAAGGATCTTTCTTCTAGACAGTGTAGATGGATGGAAATTTTTCAGGAATTCCCTTTAACTTGGATGTATGAGAAGGGTGTTTCTAATATTGCAGATCCTTTGTCCAGACTACCAGAATCAAAACAAGCAGCTGTACTATCTCTCAACATGTTCAGGAATGAAGTTATAAAGGAATTTCTGGGAGATTCACCAGATTACTCTTCTCTTTTTGAAAAATATTCTTGTCCTGAAGTATTTGCAGTTGCACCTTTACATGATGATATGGAATTAGATATTCCATATCCTATTTTTGCTCCACAAAATGAACCTAACTTAAGTCCAATACTCAAAACAGCCAATTTTTTTAAATATGTCTGTTTTGCCAACAGCACATACTGTTTTCACAAAGGATCCTGTTCTCCATTTTCATCATTTGACTTTACTTCCAATGACTGATTTAGAAGAGAGACCAGAAACCGTTTTGGATGCCTGTCAGTCTGAGTTACAGGTGGATTTGGTTGCTGCATTAGTACAAGCGTCTGCATTACCTGAGTCTGTTATTCTAGCAAATGCTATGGAAAAACTGTCTTTAATCAATGGTCTTTATTGGACTAAGGATGGTAAAATGTGGGTACCAGATGACAAAGATCTAAGATATGAAGTGTTTTTGGATTGCCATGCCTCAGTTTTAGCTGGACATATGGGTAGAGATAAGACTGATGATCAAGTCAAAAGGTATTTTTATTGGAAAGGAATGTCTCAGGATATTGTGGAGTTTGTTCAGAAATGTCATATTTGTCAATTGCATAAAGGAAGACAACATGCAAAGTATGGGCTGTTACAGCCATTGGCTATACCGACTAGACCTTTCTGGAGTATTTCATTGGATCTAATATCTGGACTTCCTCTTACACCAAATGGTCATGATGCTATAATTACAGTAGTGGACAGGTTTACTAAATTAGTGACTTTAATTCCTTGCTTAACTCAAATTTCAGGCAGTGATGTAGCTCATTTACTTATGGAAAAAGTGTTTTGCAAATTTGGGTTTCCAGGTGATATAGTTTCTGATAGGGATACGCGTTTCACATCTGGTTTTTATAGAGAACTATGCCATAAATTAGGTATTCATCAGTCCATGTCTACTGCTTGGCATCCACAATCTGATGGTAGTACTGAGGTAGTTAACAAAGTGGTGGAGACGACTATAAGAGCTCATGTCAATCACATGCAGACAAATTGGTCACAGTTACTATGCATGGTGGAGTTTGCTATTAATAACTCAAAACATTCAGCCACAAGATTTACTCCTTTTTTCATGAATTTTGGAAGACATCCTTTGACACCTTTAGCAAGGGAAATGTTACCTTTAAGGGAATTAGGCATGGACATGCCTGGTGTGGAATTTTTGTCACAACAAATGGAGGAGGTCTGGGTAAATGCAACACGCAATCTCAGAGTAGCCCAGGATAGATTCAAGTCTTATGCTGATAATAATTTAATAGACAAACAGTACAAAGTGCAGGATTTAGTCCTGCTTCGCTCTAAATTTTTGAGACCTGTTTTTGGTGTTAGGAAACTCATGCCTCGATATTTTGGACCTTTTCCAGTTGAGAAGGTAGTCAACACTTGTGCTTATAAGTTAACATTACCTTCATACATGGGAGGAATACATCCTACTTTTCATGTATCTTTATTGGAACCTTATGTTCATGATGGTAAGAATCGAACTCCACCTTGTCCAGCTCGTATGGGAGGTTTGGGTATTGAAGAAGAATGGGTTGTGGAGAGCATTATAGATCACCGGAATATTGATAAAAGATCCAAGTTATCTAGAGGACCTAAGGATCCAATCACTGGGATTTCACCCATTATTTCTAATCATCAAAAGATGTTACAGTATAGAGTTAAATGGGCAGGATTTGGAATTGAATCTTCTACTTGGGTTAGTGCTGACATGCTTACTGATCACACTGAAACCAAGGATTACTATTGGCAACAAAAGTGGAAGATTCAGGATCTTCTAAAAGAAAAGGCTAGAAAGAGAAATAAAAAGGAGCCAGAATTTGATTCTGAAAATTGGCCTTGGATGGAAACTGGAGGTCCTGTAGTGGATCCTCAAGATCAAAATGCTAAGCGATCTCAAGGAGATATTGATTTATTAGGTTCTGGTTTTTTACCAAACTGTGTGGGTTAAGCTTTTTATCTTATATATTAATGTTTTTTTATTTCTCAACGTATGTAACTTCATTTTGTTCTTCTGGCAGCACATCTGAAGTTATCATGTTGGTTTTTCCTATTACCAACAAAGTTCTCTGAATGAGACTATGTTCCATACTCAATTGAGACGTTACTATACGATTACGTAGGGATCTGTAAGGATTTGGATCTGTCAGGATTTGGATCACTCAGGACTTGGATCATTCAAGATTCAAGTCTGTCAGGATTCGGGTCTGTCAGGATTCGGATCTCTCAGGATCAGATAGGTTGTGCATCTGTAAGGATTTGGATCTGTCAGGATTTGGATCACTCAGGATTTGGATCTATCAAGATTCAGATCTGTCAGGATTCGGATCTGTCAGGATTCGGATCTCGCAGGATCACATAGGGTATGACACTGTCAGTATTAGACGCTCATATGTCAGACAGTTTTTATTTCAAATTTTAAATGTTTCAGATTCAAGTTCTTAGATTGAAGTGCAAATTAAAAGTAACAGTAAATTGTTTTACATATCTAATTCAATTTTTATTTTTATTCGTTTTTTTTCCAACGGTCCACGATCTGTTTTTCAACGGTCCTCGATCTGTTTATCAACGGTCTGCGATCTGCTTTGATCTGCGAAACAACATTGGTAGGCAAATACGCAGTACAACATACTTAAACTCAGTTGGGATGTATACTTCTTTATCTCTTTTTTCGGATTACCTTCGCTGTATCAAGCATCACATTTATCTGCTCTTCGGTTTCTTTCCTCGGTAAGTACTGGTTGAGCACCATGCTCATGTATTCCACAACGGCTGTCAACATGTCGCCATTTTTTAACGATGAGCTAATTCTATGTTTATCTTTCCTCTCTAGTTCTACTCCACTATGTCCAGCGCCAATGCTACGGCTACACATCCTTCTCTCGCAATCCCAGCGGTGAGTGAATCGATTGATCAGCTTAGACAAGCTTGGCTTTTAAAGCATGAGAACGTTTCTGCTGGTACTCCCTCTTATTGGACTATGAGGGCTAAGGAGAGAGATGCCATTTTTGAGCCTGATAACAATAGTATTATTTGTGAGGAGGATCTATCTGATCAACCTGATGAGTTCACATATCCGTTATCGGCTTGGCAGGCCATTCATGAGTTGCATGGATGGACATTTAGGGCAAAGAAGGAGTGGAGGTCAGCAAACATAGGTCTAAATGGCCAGGTTTACTCCAATAAACCTTGGTTGAAATTAACGCAGGAATCTAGGAACACATGGTTCGTGAATGGTGTGTTTCCTGCTGAATATTATATTTGAGATGTCCTTACGGTTCCAGCTTTGATACTATCTTTTGATTTCTTTGTCTTATACATTTTGCTTTCGTTTCTCTATATAACAGGACGTTGCTCGTCAAGTGTTTCAGATTATGGAGGAAAACAGGCCACTGGTGGAGTGCACTTTCGTTTTCGGGGAGACGACGGTACACTGTGTATCTCAGTTCGATTTTGAAGATATTCAGATAGTAATACAGAAATGTACTGATATCATGTTGGCCACAATGGACCCTCATGCAAATATCAAAGTCAATGGCTGCCTGGTTCTAGGCATCCTCTTACCAGCTGCACTGATAGAACCAGAGTTTGCAGAGGATGTCTGGGAGATTGTTCCTGGAATGCATCACTCTATAGTTGAGATCATGGAATGGGACCAGAGTGCTTTTTTACTTGGCAATGACAGATGGGAGATAAGTATTCATTTTCAATTTGGATCCCAGCATGTGGCTTTTGAGTCCAACTTCGACTCGCACCTAGTGCCACAGGCGTTGAGCACGGCAAGAGATATTTGTGACACACTGGGATTCTGGGATCTCACTTCCCAAGGTACACTTATAGAGCCTTTACAGGATCCATATGCTTTGGAACGAGTCCACATTCCTTTCACAGCTGCTAATTTCCCAATGCATTTTTACTAGGTCATGAGTTTCAATTACTGGGACATTTAAAAGAACTCCAGTGGTATTGCTTTAATCTACCACTTACATATAGGAAACAAGTCAAGGCGACTACGATGTGGATGACTTCAGTGTGCCAGTAGATGAACACAAGGATATGATGCAAGACGAAGAGAATGCATTTATGGGATATGCAAGGTGTAGTCTGAATATTAGGAAAGTCCAGAAGAAGATCTATGGCCCCGGGGATTTGGAGTCTAAGGAGGTTCAAACTGATGTGACACTGCCGTGTATGTTCCATTTTCCAGCTAGGGCGCCATCTCATCAATGGATCTTAGTGGAGTCCAGAGAGACTCAAACTGATGTGACTTTGCCATGTATGGTCCATTTTCAAACTAGGGCGCCATCTCCGCATTTTATTGTGAATAAGGAAAAAGATAAAAGGATGAGAGCTGTATACAGGCAATTAAAAAGAGGATGATGTCTTTGGTATGTTCCCTCCGACAGTTTCCTTTCAGTCTTCACTAGCTGGTTTTCTTGTCTACTGATATTTCAAACTGGTTTTTAAATGTTGATTT
>OOFT01000080.1_pt1 | contig 10077 bp, 5 predicted proteins | sample 1670301 | NCBI WGS metagenome assembly OOFT01 (sample SAMEA98140918, study PRJEB22522) | marine metagenome | biome: marine biome; feature: marine water body; material: sea ice | place: Arctic Ocean | collected 11-Sep-2015 | depth 0.3 m
CATCAATGTGAAACGACCGGAACACATGGACCCCTCTTGCTGAACCTCCACAGCACAACGACCACATGTGAGCGTGCACCTCTTGCATACAGCGAACAAAAGTAAACCACATCACAGACATTCATTGTTTCACACATTCAGAAAACAATCGACCTCACCAAACAAATACAAAGAACCGGATTCCATACAAACTATCGACAACACACTAAGAAACAACGCGTGATGATGCGGTACTGATGGGTGGTTCAGAAAACGACCTGCTGACGTGCGATGAGCTGTCGAAATGCATTTTCCAGACTTTCACGTCTGGAAACTACTGGCCGGATCCTCCCTCACGCTTCGATTTCCCAGCAATATTCCGAAACGCAACAACATGCACAAGAACACAGTTCGGAAGAAACCCCAACAATGGTGAAGTCAAAGAAAAGTATCATGTGGAGAGATTTCCTGCTCACATCCAGACATGTCAACACTGATGGTTGAAGCTGAGTTTACCATACGTGAACATGTTTATTTGTTGGGCCTTTGTGTGTTTGCCTAGTCCAAGATGATTGGTGAACATTCGGCAATGAGATGTCACGAGTGATTGAAACATTGTCCAAGAATCATGTTTCGTTGCTGATGTAACTGGTTCAAGAACAGATATCAAGGTGTTTTAACTACAATGACCTGCGAATTGGTTGTTTGACAGGGTGTCAAGATCACCGTTGCCTGCACAGCACTGCCATTACCATCTGGTGTGTAGAAGATGTCCGACATGTGTCTACTGATAAACAACCAATCTCTTTCTTCCGTTCGACATATCCTACTGAAACACGCTGTCTGGAAGATCATGTGTGGCCTGAGGACGGCGCTTTGTTGCCAGTTCACACCCAGGGTGCCAATCGTCGAGAAGTGTCCAAACAGCGGTCTTGCCGTTCATCACGTCGTTGCCACTGATGCAATGGATCCACAAACCTGATGTAGAAGTAGCCTAATGGTAACGCATATTGAGCGTTGCCGGCCGACATCTTAACGCCCTGCATCGCGGCTGCCTGAGTGTTCACTGCGAGCTCGAAACGAGGGGAGAAGTACAAGCCGTTGCTCGCGAGGTCCGAGTACACCGCGTAACCAGCACTGGACAAAGCTATGGAGTTGCCAACGGGGCGGTACGCGAAGACGCCTTTCAAGCCACCTTTTCCAGCCGATGGGCCAGGTTCCAATCCACCTATCAAGGCCCTGTGCACAATGTACATGTTCGACGCATGGATGAACGTGTCGAGGGGCACATCGCGCAATATCCGACGTTCGCAATCGGTCTCGTCTGGAGGAAGTGGAATCCATTTGTTGCGTTTCAAACCGCACCAGAACCACTTGCCGGCACTGTGCAAATCTGGATTATACTCATCCTTCGATGATGGAGACCATTTGTACTCCTTCGCCAGCGGTTCATCGAGAATTTTGCATAGATCCAAACGATCTGAGAACCAATCCTCCAAGATGTTCTTGGCGAAGTCATACCTGAGTTCGGCAGGACCTGTAACTAGTCGCGGTGGAGCAGTTGTTGAAGATTGGTGGGATATCGGAGGCCAGTCCCGCCGATAATGCGAACATGGTTGTCCACCCGTGGTGGCCGCACGATCTTTTGGGGAATGAGGAGGAAGTTTGTACTTGTCCTGAGTTGAAGAGACGCTCTGCGATGCAATCTCGGCCATGGGGTCGAGTCTCGGGCGCAAGTCATCATCGTAGCGTGCCCTCATTTTGGTTGGACGCTGGTAACTGATGTCTATGCCGACAGGCTCAAAAGTGAGCTCAGAACGGCCTTGAGGAAACTGTGCGGATTCCGTATCCGACCAATCATCAAAACAATCAGGATCCGTGAGGTCAGAATTGACAGCTGCTCTCGCTTGCGATTTCGTGAATTCCTTCTTCAAATACGCCACAATGTTCTCCAATTCGCTGGGTGGACACACAGAACTTATGACTGGATGCGTGTCACGCATCGGCTCATCATCCTCGGCCTGCACGCGGCATTTGAGCTCCTCCAAGAACAACCTGCGTGTTTCCTTGAAATCCAATGACAAAAACAAAGAAGATTTCTTGCAAATGTGGCAATCAAGCCATCTCTTCGCCAGCGACATCGAAAGACTCCAAAATTCGCCCCACTTTCGTCTCCTCTGTTTGCCTTGTACTCCGCGTACAGAGTGCCTTGCATTGTGCACCTCGTCCGCACATCTTGGCAAACAGCACTTTCCACACAATCCAAACTGACAATGCTTGGCTGCTGTTTGATGGCACTGGGTGCAAACAACCATGGAGTGCACACGCAAGGCCGTCGCGCAGCGATGACCTGCCTGAGTTAAGGCCGTCGCAAGGCGCTGACCTACCCGAGCTATATATATTGAGCCAAAATGAAAGCAACATTCGTGCAAGAGCATCAATGAGTGCGATGTTGAGGAAACTTTATCAGAAACCAAATCATGATATAGTTGTTCGGTCAAGTATTGTCTGGTGCAACATCGGTTGGTGTGGATTTCACGATCAGAATATTGCTTTGTGATCCAATGGTGGTATATCTCTGATCGGGAGTGGGAGGACATAATGTATACACCTCAAAATGCCGGCAATGAAAGGTAGTTGCTAGTCATTGGAATCGGTGACATCAACTGCCCAACATAGCATCAGAAACCAAATCCACGTGTCGATGCAATGAAGGCTGTGGTGATTGATGCCATACAAACCCTTCGTATGTTGCATGCAATTGAACAATCAACCAGACAAACTGTGCGATGTCCGATTGCACCTCGATTCAAACACACTCAGACATAAACAAAAGCAAACACGTGGACGCGAAGTGCCGTATGAAAGCCGTCGCAAGGCCCTGACCTAATCAGATAACAACTGCGCAACACGCCATGGAGAATTGAAAAGAACATGTCGGTGGAATGGCATTGCCATGCCATTTGGCCCAACCAATGGCACGTTGATAATTTTGTTTAGAATGTGGTGGACTCAATTCCTTGGATTTGCACGGCGATCTGAACATGGTTCTTTTTCCAATGCTTACTACTGCCAATCACAATCAAAAAAAACTTGGGTCACCTGAACGGTTGGTTTGTCTTCGTCTGAAGACGGTTCTATCGGTGCCGTGCGGAGCACCGCATGGACTCCGGAAAAACCATCATTGGACGAAGACAAACTAACCGTTCCGTTGCCGTAGGTCCCTGTGTTTGTTGGCGACAGTAACAACCTTGTGAAAAGACCATGCTCTGCACGGCAAGCAGATTCAAAGAGTGCATTCCACCGCTTGCCAAGAAACGTTATCAACGAGTCCTGAGTTTGGTATCATGGCATGGCAGGGCCGTTGGGCCGTGAGGATCTCCGGGATGATTCTCGTACCAGCAATGACAATCATAATGTTGTTGACACTGGTGCACACTCAATCCCCACTGATGCGCAGTCAATTCACTCGATCCTACCAAAATACTTACATCAAGCCACTGTAGCAGACGCTCATACACCAATGCATTGGTTGTTCCTTCAAACATCACGCATGCTGCAGACCGATGATCTACCGATAGTACAATGACATCATGGTCGTTACAGTGACTTGATCTCACGCACGCCCCGACCCATTCGGGCCTCGCGACGAAAAAGAACAATCGGCTCCACAAGCATGCACACGGTCCGGCACCAACGCACGACCCCAGTCATCAGACCTATTGCCGTCTTTCCACGTCTTCAGAGCCTTGTTCATAATGGCCACCATGCAATCGATGACGGCGGGGAAGGAGAACGTATTCTCCAACAACTGGAACACGTCCTCGCAAGCCTTGCAGTACCTATCACGCCCACACGGTTTTGCACAAGTCGACGATTCTTCAGCACGGAGTCCGGTCACCGAGATGATCGTGCGGCTGCATGGTTTGTCTGTGTCTAAGAACGTTTGGTGGGGCGTCTGGTGAAAGCCCCACCACCTCATCCACCAATCACGGGAACAGAGACGCTCTTCGCCCGTGGTGTTGTGCTTCACCTTGTAGGTCGCGAGGGCCGACGTTTCCGCGGGAGTCAGCTGTCGTTCCTCGAAGAGTTTGCATTCGGCCGCAGTGCAAATCACGGAAAGCAGACCAGGACCGAATGTCTTCTCACGCTGTTTTGGTTCTGCGTGCATTGTCCAACCATCTAACACAGTTCCTGATGTGTCTTGCTCGTCATGACACTTCGTCACCACGAAATCAGAGGGCACACCGAAGATGCACGGAATGGGCGCCACCTGGTTGTATGCACCCCCCATGTTCGCTTCTCTCACCAATGGACCGAAAAGACTTTCCAAACGGGCTACAACTGTGGACGAAGCATGCGGAGGTGCCAACGTCAATTCCGCCACATTGCAGTCTCCAACTGATAGCCGAAGCTCGTGAGACAACCTGACGACCGACCAAATCCACCTAGTCGACTTACTGTGCAACGCCGACTCCGCCGCCATCTCCGAGCTCTCATCCTCGAATGCCCGGGTGGAGAAAACATTCACGAAGAAGAACTTTGTCTGTTGCCTTTTGAAATCATCGATGTTCGCATTCAAGTACTGGCTCAACGTGTTGAAATCGTGCACCGTGTCGTTCAGGTTCACGCGGAGCCTTCGCCCAGCATCGCGAGCCGATGCACCCTCAGCATTGCCGTCAGCAATGCAGACAGTTGGCAACAAATCCAATTGGATCTCATCCCTGAGTCGCGACATCACACCTTGGAAAGCCTTCGTGGTCATCACGGACAAAGGAGCGGACTCGCCAGTCATGATGATCTGAAGTTGGATTTTCCTGCTCCTGTCTTGACTTGCCGGTACTGACCCCGAAGCAGTTGGCACAATCTGGTTCAAGGATTCGAGTCGGAGCAACCACTGTTTTACCAACACGTCAGGAGACGGACATTCTGTTGACCCTGCTACCATCAATGCGAAGGCCAGAGATGCCTGTGTTGGTGGGGGGAGTGCACACACACGAGTCTGCACGTCGCAGTGCAACAAGGACAAAAACTTGCCCATCAATCTGCTTTTCTGAGATGGCCAGCAAGCATGCATGTCGGGAGCCCAAGGTGGCACCATGCTTGAAGATGGGACCATGGAACATTGACCATTTGGATCGTGATCTGACATCCCTGTGCCAGGTGACGGCACTGTGCTCCCATGCGCAGGTGAATGTAGGCCGTCGCGTAGCGCTGACCTCATCGGACCTTGCGGAGGAGCGTGTTGTTGGTAGTTGCCACGGCCGTACACCGATGCGCCTCCTGTCACGCGCTTCTCCAACTCCTGGATGCCCCAGTTCCGATGACATGCCACCAACCAAGATTCCAGGTTGTCAGGAGGGCGATCCATGGCCTTGATGATGATATTCTTTCTTCGGTATACCGGCATCTCCATGAACTTGTCTTTGACCTCCTGATCGCTGACATTATCATGATACCAGGCATCAGCACGGGGGTTCCCTGTCGCTGAAAGGTTTGCGTCAGGGCTTTGTGCCATGCTGGGATTAGTAAAGAGTGCCGAATTCATTACTGGCCCTGGAGTGCGGGATCGATCGTTTGACCCAACACCACACGGCAACAAAGCGACAGCTGCGCCACCAGTCGCCGAAGCAGGAGTCCATGGAGAAAACATTGTTCACGACCAGATGTTCGTCGACAAGAGTATGTTCAACCACCCGAACGACCAACTTTGACACCACCTAAAGGCCGTCGCGAAGCGCGGACCTGAGCCAAAATGGCGACAGTAATGCAGAGGATGCATGATCAGATGGAGTGCAGTCGGTGCACAAGGCCCCGCATTGGATCAGAACGACAACAAACAGTCACCCGGGTCAAACCTGACTTTGGGTCCACGATCAACCTAACCTTGATGTGAAGATCAAAAGCCACCCAAAAAAAAAACTACCATGCAATGAGAGTGGTCCGTTTGGTAGCAATGGTGAATGCGAACCGATGACAACAAATCTGAAATCATCGTTATGGATGTGTCAAAGAGCAACTATGCTGTACCTGATTTCACAAATCATAGGATCACTGAGTGTGGTTGTGAGATGCGTATCACATCTTGATCAAAGTGACGTTAAGCAAACTGTTGGATCATAATCAAAGGGACGATTGTGAAAGCAGCCAATGAGGGATACCACCAATGATCAGGATGAGGATCCAAATTGGTATTCCATCCTGTGCGCACATCCCAATATTTTGAGTTTCGCAATTATCGCACACACGTGGTTCAAAATATACAGTAATAGCACTGTGCCCTCTGATGATACAATCATAAACCAACTCTTAATGTCACGACATGGTTTCAGAAGATGGTCACTTTTCAATAATTCCCCGCGATCATCAGGAATCTAGATCATGATGCGCATGACCATCATGAAACCTGAACAATCGGATGGGTTGCTTGCATAACTGAACACCAAGAAGCGGTGTCGAAACACATGAAACTGCTAACTGTGCTCCACAACTGCAAACGACGAACACAGAATTCGAAGAGCCAATCAAGCGAACAACAATGAAGTGGGTATTGTTGAATTTGATATACATATGACACCTGGTATGAAACGTTTCCCAATATCATACGCAAACAGAAGCATTCAATTCCGAATAGGCCGCCGCGAAGCGCTGACCTGCACGCTGGTACACCACACAAAAAAAGGACCTACTTGAACCATGTCTGACCAGCAGCCAACTGGACAACCACAACGTTAGCAGTCATCCAATCCGCGTCCTGAGCACTTAATCCCGCCTCCGTCGTGGTGGGCAGGAAGTTACTGCACACTATCATTGCCGTCTGGTATGCCCACACATCGTAGCAATGTTGATTGCACAAAGATTGGGACATGCTCTGCACGAACTGGCAAGCTTGGAAGAACTCCCGGTTCGCCAAGATCTGGTCCGTGCGACATTCGTCGAAACACATAGCCTTATGACGTTGCCGATCAAAGCCGGCCACTGAGGGCAGTACACCTTGGGGAAGGGATTGACACCCGAGTTTGAGAGTGCTCTCGATCCCAAACAAAGAAACACCCTTGCTGGTCTTTCCCTGTTGGCTGCCCCCAGTGAGATACTTCTTCACATTCATGGTTTTACCCACCACCTTCGTATGCTGATTCAACATGAACGACCAGCGCGGACGACAAAATTCCACCACGGCAACGAAAATCTTATTAGGGTGCCACCCCTCGATGCCGTCGAAACATGGTTGCGGCGGGGATCTCTGAGTTGAAGATGCCGCAAGTCCACAGTCTGATGATTGATCCTCCATGACATCATCAAAGAGACGCTTGAGGTTGATGCCATCCTTGAAGAAGTTGACGTGAGACGGCACGGACGGGGAAGATGCTGCAGCCGTGCTTGCCGGTGTGTGTTCATCTTCAGCGCCACCCCACAAAGAAGAGTTACTGACACGCCGATATCCGGTCACTGCCTCCATCTGGTCTTCGCAATCTGAACTGTCGAAATTCGCTTCATGGTCGGCTTCCGGATAGGGGAAGTCATCATCATCACATGAAGAAAAGCCGTCCAACATGTCACCGCAGAGAAGATCCGAACAACTGAAGGCCGCCGCAAAGCGCTGACCTGACATGCAAATGCGTGTTTGAGCCGAAAACAATATATGGAACCTTCAACTCGACAACGTGTAGTTGCAGTATCAAGTCAACACGAAGTGGCCAACATTACCAGATGAATCCTATGCCGTGTCGTCAAGAACTCCACTGTGGGCGCAAAGATAAACCAACCGCAACACAATGCAATGATCCCAACACCTGACACTTCAACACCGACCTATCAAAATCAAACATCTGAGAAGATCCCCAAACAAAGATGCGGTCATCTTGATCAACAGTAAAAGCATGATGGAACCATTTGAAGATTGAACACAATGGTGACTGGCTGGACCGCATGGGTTGGATGTTTGATGAAGTTGTATCAAAAAAATGACTCAGGCCTGCTAAACCCACAATGTCGACCAGTCACAAGATCCCATCAAGATCACAAAGATAACTAAGCAACATAAAATGTTGGCCCCCGACTCAGATGTCGAACAATGGAGTTGGAAAGATATCTCAGAATGAACTATGACTCATCATATCAATGTTGGGTTCATTGAATCAGCAAAGCGACGAGGAAGGTTGGGACAACAACAAAACAAAGGGAATATCTGCAAACACAACATTTCCACCCAGAATGCCATGGAACCTGGACCAGACTGATGATGTATGTCTGATCATGATGGGTTCCCCTGTTTGGGTTTTGAACCTGAAAACAGTGCGCCTCCATCAAGCAAATCAACATGGCTGGCTGCAACACAGAACCATTGGTGTCTTCAACTAAACTTGAGGTTATTCTGATCTGACCAAGCCGAGATGAAATTGAATCCTGCTGACATAAGTCACGAATATCTCTGCCAGGTACCTTTGGATGCAAGGGATTGGGGACTTATCTGACGCACCGGTGATAGCCTTTTGCCATCTGTTTCAGTAGTGCCCGGCAGTCTCAATTCGAAACAAATTGGACCCCGGTTGGTGCAGCCCAACCTGAACCACATGTACCCAGAACTGGGGTCCAAAACGGAGCCCGGCGCAAGGGGGACCCTGCTTCAATCCCTATGGTGGCTCCGAATCTGACCCCAAAAACGGGGTCAGAAACTGACCCCGTCCCTGGTGTAAATGGCCCCACTTTTGAGTCCAAAGTTGCGCGAAACCGGTGCCCCAAAAGTGATGCCAAATTCAACTTTGGTGTTCGGAATTCCTCATCCATGGGTCACTGCAAACCAGTGAGGACAATGTGATGAATTGGCCACGATCAGTGGATCTCAGCACGCCTGAACAGAAACAAGTCATGATCGGAAAGAATCAAAGACAAGATCAGACAAACGAAACATGCACGCGGCGCCTGACAATGATGGAATCGATCACTTACAGGACAACTACGAAACAAAAAGGTGCGCAGGTTGGCCTTGCTGCGAGATTTTGCAATGGGTCTACCGACATGGAGTCTAGGATATATACACGACAAACCATAGGCCGCCGCGCAGCGCTGACCTGCTCACGTGCACTTAAAAGGTGGAGGCAACATCTGTGAGATTGAAACGTGCAGATAAAAAGCTGCCATACCACAAAAGGCTTAACTCAGAACTGCACACTGAGTCAGCACTGCGGGGTGCAGGCGTGAGATGCAAGACCCATTTGAGCCGGAACAAAAATACCACCTATCGTACATGACGTCGAGCATCGCCTCCTCCATGACATCGTCGCCATTGTACTGCCAGAAGAAGCAGGACGCAAGACTCTCTCTGATGCATTCGCTACTGAAAGATTCTCACTTGATCACCTTGTCCGTGCCAACGACAGGTTTCGCAACTTCGGAGGGCAATGGTTTGGCCACGACGCCCTGACCAGCCCCAATCACGACAGTACTGTTGGACTTGGCATTCATCAACATCTCTTGATGAAGGTGCTCGGGGGCCTTCAAGGGAACCTGTTTGACCGTCTGGAACTCCCCGAAAAGCTCCTCGGCACCTGCAATGTGGCTGATGGTTTGAGCAATCTTCTGACGAACATTCTGTTTGTCCACAAGGATGCTGCCCTCAGAACCCGAAGCGGGTCCACCCGATGTGGGCTCGGTCTCTGCATCTTGCATTGCACCTGTGAACAGACCACAGCGTTTCAACACCGCAATGCGTTCCAGGTCTTCACTGCTGAGCTTGCCAGCCTTCCGGACAAGGCGTTGTTTCGCACGAGTTCCATTTTTGGCAGTGGTCTTGGCTGCTTGAGCCACCTTGCGCAAAACTTCCGAGAGCCGATTGGCCTCCGTGATCTGGTTATCGATATCGATGCGCGGTTTCTTCACCCTAGCTTTCGGCTGTGGCCGTTCCCCACAATTGCGGTCACCACCACCATTCTGGCGTGCTGCCATGCCTTGGCTGGATTCAGACTTCTGCGCTGGATTCGGATCCATGTTGCAAGGCTCCCTGATGACGCTGGTGAAGACCGAGGCTAAAGTCGGCAAGCTTGAGAGAAAAAAGGCTACGGAAGATACCTGACTCGCTCAGAGTTGCAACAAACAAAC